>Ga0154569_131_pt2 | contig 18889 bp, 15 predicted proteins | sample RifGroF2_FD_115998 | JGI IMG/M metagenome (GOLD analysis project Ga0154569, IMG submission 115998) | Ignavibacteria bacterium GWF2_33_9
CCGCTGATACTGATTGAATAGTAATTCTTGATTGCATTTTTCGAGAGATATTCCTGCAAATCGCCGATGAGCTTCAGAGCAAAGTCTATTGAAAAGATAATCGTATTTTGCGCCTGGTCTTCCTTGAGCATATCTGCCTGAACTGTGCCACGTAATCTGCGGAAAGTACTTACCATCAAGTTATTTATGTCAGTATTCGTAATTTGCTTTCCTTCGGATTCAAGTCTGGCTTTTTCTCGTTTAAATGCAGTCATAAAGTAAAAGGCTACCATAATCGGTGCAGGTGCATTAATAGTCATGGAAACGCTTGTGAGCGGGTCGAGTTGGTCGAAACCTGCAAGCAATCTGTCCATATCGTCAATTGTGCAAATGGAAACACCGCTTTCTCCAATTTTCCCGTAAATATCAGGGCGAATATCAGGATCTTCTGCATAAAGTGTAATGCCGTCAAAAGCAACTGAAAGTCGTTTGGAATCATCTCCTTTCGTTAGATAATGGAATCTGCGATTTGTTCTTTCGGGACCACCCTCTCCGGCAAACTGACGTTTTGGGTCTTCAGTTGTACGCTTAAATGGGAAAACACCTGCTGTATAGGGAAATTCACCCGGGAAATTTTCATTGAATGAGAATTTGAGTATATCTCGCCATGAGTAAAATGTCGGGAAAGCAATTTTCGGTATTTTGGAACCGGAGAGACTTCTTTTGCTCATTGAGAGTTCCACATGCTTACCCTGAATTTCGTATATACAAACTTCCTGGTCGAAATATTTGCGTTTTTCCTCCCATTCAGATAAGAACTTGGTAGATTCAGGTGTGAGTGAATCCCATTTTTTCTTGAAAGCAGTTTCTAGAACTTTGATTGCATCAATATCTTCAATTTGCTTGATTGCATCTTTGATAGCCTGTGCGTCACCTGCCATTTCTGCTTGTTTGCGAGCTTTTTCATGGTAATTATGAACAGTTTCGGAAATTTCTGCGAGATAATTCACTCTTTTATGTTTTATTATTCCTAATTCACGAGTATATGCAGTAGGAAGTAAGTCAATATATTCAGTGTCAATTTCGAGAGCTTTACCCTTTTCTTGCGTTTTTGCCAAAATATCTTTGAAAAGTCTGTTCACTCCGGAATTATTGAAATGATTACTACTCACGGCGTAAACAGGTAATTCCAACTCCATCAAAGGTTTATCGTGAGGAGCATCTGCAGCACGATTGCGAATGAAATTAATCATCACTTCACGGTATGCATCTTCTGCTCCGACTTTTTCTGATTTATTGATTGCTATGAAATCAGCATAATCGAGCATATCAATTTTTTCCAATTGAGATGGTGCACCAAATTCGGAAGTCATCACATAAAGTGAAAGTTCGCTCAATGCAACAATCTTACTGTCGCCTTGACCAATTCCGCTTGTTTCTACGAAAATAAAATCATAACCGCATGTTTTGAGAATACTAATCGAATCTGCCAATGCAACCGAAAGTTCGGAATGGCTGGAGCGGGTTGCAAAACTGCGGAAATACACTCTGTCATTATAAATTTGATTATAGCGGATTCTGTCGCCAAGCAAAGCTCCCTTTGTCTTGCTTTTTGTCGGGTCCACTGCAAGTACGGCAACTTTTGTGTTTTTTGTGTAATGTATAATTCTGCCGATTAATTCATCAATCAGTGAAGACTTGCCGCTGCCTCCTGTTCCAGTTACGCCGATTACAATGGAATTCCCTTTATCATGTTTTTTCATTAAGTCACGAAGCGGCTCAATTTTATCGCAGTCATCATTGCAATTTTCAATTAAAGTAAGTTGTTCGGCAAGAATTAATTCGGAATTTTTTGAATTATTTGCTAAAATATCTTCATTAAGCTGAATTTCTTTTCTTTCGGTTTTTGCTATTTTTAGTCGGGCTATAATGTCGTCGGCAATACCGTCAATACCAATTTTCTGACCTTCGGTTGCATGGTAAAGTCTTTCCACGCCATAAGCTTCGAGTGCTTCAATTTCCGAAGGCATAATTACTCCGCCCCCGCCACCGAGTACACGAATATGCGAGGCATTATATTCCTTGAGCATTTCCACCAAATAGCGGAAATATTCATTATGTCCGCCTTGGTAGGAACTTATCAAAATGCCGTCCGCATCCTCCTGCAAGGCTGTGAGCACAACCTCACGGACGGAACGGTTATGTCCCAAATGCACAACTTCTGCACCTCGCTTTTGGAGCAAACGACGAAACAAATTTATAGAAACATCATGCCCATCAAAGAGGGCTGCAGCAATAACTACTTTAATATTCTTCATATCAACTTAATTTTTTAGTGTCTAAATTTAAATTTATGAATAATTAATAAAGGATTTTCCTTAAACTAAAAAATCCCAAACATCAAAATTACAAATTTCTAACATTATATTATATATAGTATGTGTAATTGATAATTACAAATGAAAAGTAAACAGAAATTTCGAGCTATTAATATGAGCGATAATGTAGAATTCGGGAATAAGTGAAAGAAGCAATAGGAAAGTTATTTTTCTTTATTTTCTTCTTCTTCTTTTGCACGGGCTTTGTGTGCTTTTCTTTTTTCAACCAATTTTGCTACCCAAATGCTTGATTCATAGAGAATGACAAGTGGTGCAGCAAAAACGAGCTGAGTAACAGGATCGGGGGTAGGAGTAACGATAGCGGCAATGATTAGAATAGCAATCATTGAATGTCGCCAATATTTACGTAAAAACTTGGAATTGATAATGCCGATATTTGTCAGAATAAATGAAAGAATCGGCAGCTCGAAGACCAGACCGGAGGCAAGCATCATCGTAATATAAAACGACATATATTCATTGATGTCGATAACATTTTCTATTGATTTACTCCCGAATGATGCTGCAAAAGTTACCATTGAAGGCAGCATAACAAAATAGGAGAACAATATACCCAGAATAAAGGAAAAAGAGGCGGAGAGGGTAATCCATACAACCCATTTTTTCTCATTTATATAAAGACCCGGAGAAATAAATTTCCATAATTGATAAATTAAATAGGGTAATGTAATGACAAAACCTGCAATGAATATGATTTTGAAGTATAAAATCGGTTGACCGAAAGGCTTGAGGTTTTGTAATTTCAGACTATGCTCAATAGCAGGATGCAAAAGCACCATCTCAACAAGATAATCAACGAAAAAAGCAGCAACAGCCATTCCGACAACAAGACCTAAAGCTGAATACATAAGCCTTTTGCGTAATTCACTCAAATGACTCATAAAGGACATATTGGAATCTTGCTTAAACCTTGTTTCAGTTTCTTCGTCCGGTTTCGGGAGTTCAGCTTTGGAATTATTTATTTCGTTTTCTGCCACAGAATTATTTTCTTAAAGTTCTTCGATAATAAATTGCGAATTAGTGTAAATGCAAATTTTTGAAGCAATTTGCAGACTTTCTTCAACGATTTGCCTTGCATCCAGATTTGAATGCTGAAAAAGTGCAGTTGCTGCGGAAAATGCAAAATTACCACCGGACCCTATTGCAATAATTTTTTCTTCAGGTTCAATCACGTCTCCGGTTCCACTAATAAGGAAAATATTAGAATTATCCATCACAATCAGCATTGCTTCCAGTTTTCGCAAATAACGGTCCATACGCCAATCTTTTGCTAGTTCGATTGAAGCCCGCTGCATATTCCCACGGTGCGATTCAAGTTTTTCTTCGAATTTTTGCAGTAAAGTAAAAGCATCGGCAGTTGCTCCGGCAAATCCTGCAAGCACTTTTCCGTTATTCAAAGTGCGGACTTTGCGGGCATTTCCTTTCATTACAGTATTTCCCAAAGTAACCTGCCCGTCAGCACCTAAAACAGCTTTGCCATCTTTGATTACGCCAAGTACAGTTGTAGAACGTATTTCAGGATAAAATTTATTTTTCATTATTTAATCACTTAATTTCAATTTAAAATTCACGTTTGAATGGATGGAACCAACCTTCGCCAATCGATATATCGAATACAAATCTTGCAAAATATTCGCTTACCAATCCATTGTCCGTTGTGCCTCGATGTCCTAAAATTAAAGCGAAATCGAACATCCCTGTTGTAGAAAATGGAATGCCAAATCCAAGGCTTGCTTTTATTTCATTTATATTCTGTTGTGCAATTTCATAATACAATTTGGAATAAGCAAAACCTAAACGAAAATCAGTACGGTCAGACATATTTAAGTCTTTTCTTGGTTTGCCTTCACGAACTAATCCGAAGGATAATTCACTCCCGGAAGTAAATTTATCTGCTCGATTCAAGCCGTAATTCAAATTTACAGCATTTACAGATTTATAATCAACACCCATCAGGAATTTGCCTGTTCTGTAAGACAATCCTAAACCAAAAGTTCTTGGTGAGCTTGTAGAAAATTTCTCTGACTGAACTGAATCATCCAGCAATATATTGCCTTGAGTAAAATCACGATTCACATTAAATTTCCCGTAATCATGATAATATGCTCCAATATTCAAATTCCATGGAGTTTCATAGAATAAACCGAATTTATATCCTAAACCTGAGAAATAATCGTGCTGTATATAATAGGTTGTGTATGCAAAATTATTTTCGTAATCAATTTGATTAAGATAATTTATTGAGCCAATATTGCCATAAATTGTTGCACCAGCATAAAGTCCGGTAAAAAGTTTTCCTCCGAGAGATAAATAAATTGAGGAAATTCCACCGCTTCCTTTAAAAGTGGATGTTCCGTTAATAGTTTCGCCTTCTGTTTCCAGAGAAAATTCTTTGGCTATGAGATAATTAACTTTTGTGATTGGGATTATTCCGAAAGAACCTGCAATTTTATTTGTAGTATCAAAAGCGAAAACCATGCTGATATCATTAATCCCGCCATTATTTTGCCATAATGATGAATTTGCATCACTTATAATATTCTGGTTGAAACGGTAACCGGCCTGCAATCGTGTAGTACTCACAAGTGAAAGTAATGCCGGATTTGAAAAATTAATATTCATTTCGTTCGGCATAGCTATGGAAGTTCCACTCAAACCTTCGTAAGCAGCAGAAATTGTAGGATTCAAATCGCCAATTCCAATGTTGGAATAATTAGAACCGCCTTGTGAGTATGATACTTGCGAGAAAGAACCAAAAATCAAAATAACGGCTAATAATATATTTATCTTCTTCATCAGTTCAAAATCCTAATTTTTGATTTTTGTTTGTTTTGTGTAAATCACTCTTACCTTAGGTCTTTTTGACGGATCGGGATCATTAATTCCGTAAAATACATATCTGTCCAATCTTCCGTATGAATGTTCGAAATCGGCACTGCTTAACTGCAAAATTCCCTTGCCTGTATCTCTATTCCAAAGTTCAGCGGCAGAAGTAACACTATTGCAGCGGAATAAAACCTTATTCGAATCTTGTTTGTCAACATAGTAATAATATTGGTCGCTTGCAGTAACTGAATCAATCATATAAGATAGCTGGAAATACTCAATAGTTCCTAAATTACCGAAAAATGATTTGGTTTTATCCAAAGTAAATTCCAGAACCATAGAAGCAATTGCTGAATTTTGCGGAATCATAGATAAATCAAAGTATAGATTTGTCTTTATATTCATGCCTCCCTGGAATAAAATTTCATCCTTTGGAATTTCGGGGGCTTTGAAAAAAGTTGCATTTATACCTGTGTATAGATAAATCGAATCCAATTCAGATTCTTTATTATGATATAATACTTTCATTACCGGAGCAATATTATCTGTAGCAGTAGAAATTCCTTCACCGCCGTAAGTATAAACAACATTGGAAGAATTATCCGGGACTAAGGCAATACCCCAGTTTATAACGGGAGCAGCAACTGAAGTATCAGTGCGAAGCTGGAACCATTCAGGGATAAAGGATTTGTCGAGGTCAATTGCAACCCTTTCCATTGTGTCCTGCAATTTAATTGCACCAGAATGGGTTCCAAGTGTTTTCCCCATAAATCCGGCTGTATGAACAGAATCCCAATTTGCCGAATCGCTCCAGTAATTTTCTACTTTCTTCACAGAAAATGAATATACTGCATTATTCGTGTCACCAAAAGCATATCTGTTCGGATAAAGGAAAAGCTGTGCGGAAACAATATCATCTGCAGTAAGATAATCCAGTGTATCCGGTAAATTTCCAAATCTAACTAATGTTAATGCTTCTATATCGTTTGCTTTACCACAAAAATTATAAGTTGTATTAAATCCTATATCCTTGAACTCAGGAATAGTTGTATTATACAAAATAGTAGTATCTACATTAGTAATAGAAAAGACTGCTACTGAATCATTCATTAAATTTGAACCAATATCAGTAGGCAAATCGTTGCAGGAGGATAAAAATAATAATATTGATAAGAAAAAGGAAACCACTCGTGGCAGTTTCCATTTAATACTATTTAATTCCAATTATTTACCTTTCAGTAATTTAGTATAAAGTTGTTTGTATTCTTTAGCAGATTTTTCCCAGCTAAAGTTTTGGGAATATCCACGTTCTGCCAAAGTCATTAACGTATCTTTATCCTCAAATATTTTAACTATTTTGTCGAAAATAGGGTTAAGTTCTTTGACTATATCCTTCTGGAAAAAGATTGTAAAACCTTCGTCAGCATTTTCATCATAAGGCTGAAGGATTTTTTTATCAGCAAAATAATCATTAATTACAGGTATTGTGCCGTACTTTGCCGCACAGATAGCATTGTAATTTGTCAAATCATGATTATCTAATGAAAAATAAAAATCCGAACCCGCAAAAAGCTGATGCATTAAGGTCATATCAGTGGTAAATTTCACTTTAAGTGATTTTTTATATTTTTTGGAAAGTAATTTCAGAGTATTTGTATAGCGTGTTTCAACCCGAGCCAGTGCAAAAATCATAAATTTGTCAGTTTTCAGAAGTTCAGGTGCATTTTGGATGAAGTAGTCAATTGCTTCATATTCGTTTACGTCAATTATCATGCTCACTATCGGAAGAGTGGGATCGAAATCAGCTTCAAATTCATTGAAGAGTGCTACTTTGTTATTGTACTTGAATTCATCGAAATCTTCATCCAATTTGAATAGTATCTGCTTATCTTTTTTAGGTTCCCAACCGAAATTATCAATTCCGTTCTTAATAATCTGAACTTGTTTGCCTTCCAAAAATTCGAATAAGCCATTTGTAAGCGCAGGATCACTCTTGATAGCTTCGGAAAAAACATCATTCGTCATAACAATTGCGTCTGCGAAGTGAATACCTGCTTTCAGGGAGTTGAACTGATTTTTATGATAGAAAAATTCTTTATATTTTTTGGGTAACCCTGTTTTTTCGAAGAAATTTTTACCGGAAGTAAGCTGTTCTTCAAAATTATGTATAGTAAGTACAAATTTTGTTTTTTCGAATTTTCCCGGATACATCAATTTAAAATAAGCCGGGACTAGAGAAGTTTCTCCATCCACATAATGCACAATATCGGGAGTCCATTCAAGCAAATGACAAGTTTCGGCTACTGAACGACTGAAGTACAAAAAACGTTCGTCATTATCCGGAAATAATTCCAAAGTTCTTGCATCACGATAAACACCTTTGTGTGATGAAAAATACTTTTCATTGGTTGTAATATAAGCCTGAACTTTCGTTCGTGGAGAATTCATCGAAGAAGATTTAATTGATGCCGGATAGCTTTGTTTCCCGATTGGAATTGGTATATCAATTAATCTTTTTATATAATGTATTTGATTTTTCCTTTCGGAAATTATGCCGTAACGAGGCATTGCTAATCTTATGTCAATTCCTTGCTCTCTTATTGCCATTGCAAAAGAAAAAGAAATATCGCCTAAAGATTGAATTCTAATGTAAGGCAGAGATTCGCTTGTTGCGTATAAAACACTAAAGGACTTTGAAGGCATATTACTTATACATTTATTTCAAAGTACAAAATTACAAAAAAAATGTCATTAATTTGTTTAAATTGACTAAATTACAAATTTTTATTTAGACTTTTTACAGAATGAAAAACTTACAAGCATTTTTAAAAATTATAAAAATCATAGAAATTATTGGCAAATCTGATGTTAATTTTCAATCAATTTCTTATAATTCATCGAAAATTGAAGAAAAATCAATATTTGTTGCATTAAAAGGTTTGCATTTTGACGGACATAATTTCATAAATGAAGCCATTGCCAAAGGGGCGCAGATAATTGTTTGCGAAGAGTTTCCTCAAAATATAAATGAAAATATTACTTATGTGAAAGTAGAAAATACTCGCAAAGCATTGGCAGAGATATCTAATTTCTTTTTCGATTACCCTGTGCAAAAAATGAAATTCATTGGTGTGACAGGTACAAACGGCAAAACAACAACTGCCTTTCTGATTCAGTCTTTGCTGAAACAGGCAAACAAAAAAGTTGCAGTAATCGGAACTACAGGAATTTTCTATGGCGAAAGAAAAATCCCCGCAACTCATACTACCCCTGAATCACTTGAACTATTCAAATTATTTCGTGAAATGGCTGACGATGGTGTCGAATGGGTTGTTATGGAAGTATCTTCGCATTCGCTTGTACAAAATCGTGTTTGGGGAATACCCTTTTTCGTTGCAATATTCACGAACCTCACGCACGATCATTTGGACTTTCACGGTAATCTTGAAAATTATGCTGCTGCAAAGAAAATTATTTTCGATAATTTGTCGCAAGATTCCATTGCTGTCGTAAATGCTGATGATGAATTTCAAAAATTTATTTTACAGGATTGCCCTGCTTCCCAAAAATTTTATATTACCAGGAAAGAGGAAAATTCAAATGAAAATCGGGAAAATATTTTCCAAATAAAAAACGAAAAAATCTCTTTCAGTGGAATAAAATTTTCACTAGATATTGTTAGAAATAATAATATTGAAAAATTTGTTTATGATGCAAAATTAATAGGTAAATTTAATATTGATAATTTAACTTATTCACTTGCTGCAATGTTCGGAATGCATCTCTCAATCAAGTTCGAAAACATGGACTTTCTGCAGGGAGCAGCCGGCCGTATGGATACCGTTTTTCTCCCAAACGGAGCAGTGGGTTTGGTTGATTATGCTCATACTCCTGATGCACTAGAAAAAGCATTGGAAACTTTGGAAGAAATCAAGGAAAATTTGCCTGAAAGCGAAAATTCACCGAGAATAATTTCTGTATTCGGCTGTGGTGGAGACCGAGATAAAGAAAAGCGACCAAAGATGGGAAATATTGCTGCTGAAAAATCAGATTTGGCAATTATTACATCAGATAATCCACGCACAGAAAATCCTGCAAAAATCATAAAAGACATACTTTCCGGAATACCTTTAAACAATTTACCGAAAGTGCAAATAATAATTAACCGAAAAGATGCAATTTCCTACGCATATTCCAAATCTAAACAGGGTGACATTATTTTAGTAGCCGGAAAAGGGCATGAAGATTATCAAATAATCGGCACTGAGAAATTACATTTTGACGATAAGGAAGAATTGCAAAAATTAATTGATTAAACATTCCAATAGTATTCATTTATATATTATAAAAAATTAATACAAAGATGTTGTTTTTCGACTAAAAAATCTTAAATTTGTAATTCATAATTTTTTAAAACAGAATTTTTTAGGCAAATTCGGAGGTTAACCTTGAAGAAGGTACTTGGCAAAATAATATTAGTTGCGGTAACAATAATAGCTGCCCTGGCAATGCTATACCCAACTTACAAAGCCTACAATTTAGAGAACATTCAGAAGGATTTCGTCAGAAGAGCTAAAGCTGCAAAAACATCTGCAGATTCACTAGCAATAATGGAATCTTTTAAAAAGCAATATGGCGAATCGCTTCAATCAGCAAAGAATTCACAGTTGAAACTTGGGTTGGACTTAAGAGGCGGAATGTACGTAACTCTGGAAATTGATGTGGCGAGATTGATTGAAGAAACTGCTTCCAAAGAACAAATTGACGATATTTTCGAAGCAGTTATGGAAAAAACAAAAGAGCAGGCAAAAAATACTGAAGAAGATGTAATCGACATGTTCCTCAAAAATTTCGACAAAATTGCCAGACCCAAAGGGAAATCTTTGATTTCTTATTTTGATTTTGGTAATATTCGTGATTTATCGGATGAAAAGATTGTTGAAAAACTTCGCAAAGACCAAGATGAAGCAATTGATCAGGCCTTAGAAGTACTTCGTCAGCGTATTGACAAATACGGTGTTGCTGAACCTAATATTCAAAAACAAGGTTCCGCCCGTATTATCATGGAGTTGCCGGGTGTTTCCAATGTTGGAGAAATGAGAAATCTTTTGCAGACAACTGCTCGTTTGGAATTCAAACTTGTAAAGAATAATAAGCAAATAGTTGAATATTTCAACCGTATTGACAAATTCCTTGCAAATAAATCAGCGAGATTGGGATCTGTTACTGAAACAACAGCTGATACTACTATTGCTGCTGAAACAGCAATGACCGAAGAAACTAAAGCGGACACTACTGCAGCAGCAGATACTACTGCAATGGCTAGTGCCGATACGACAAAAAAAGCAGACACGACTGACCCTTATGCAGGTTTACCTGAAAAAGAAGCGCAAGAGAAATATTTGGCTGACCATCCATTCACACGTTTGTTCACTACATATTTTTTCCCTCCACAGAAAAATGCTCAGCCGCAACCTGTTTATTATGCATCTTCACAATTCCCTGAAGGTGAATATATGTTCAAAGTTTTGGAAGATTCAATTCCGAAATTTAATGAAATTATGAACAGACCGGAAATTAAAGCTATGATGCCTGCCGATTTATCTATTGCATTCGAAGCAAATCCTGATAAAAGGTATGAAGAACAGGGCATTAGAGTATTTGATTTTCATTCGCTCAAAAGTGAAGCGGAATTGACAGGTGATGTTATCACCGATGCAATGGCGACTTATGACCCGACTAATAATTTGCCAATGGTAACAATGGCTATGAATTCTGATGGTTCTGAACGCTGGAGTAAAATCACAGGTGCAAATCTCCAAAAAAGAATTGCAGTTGTGCTCGACGAAAGAGTTTACTCTGCTCCAACAGTACAAAGTAAAATTACAGGTGGTAATTCACAAATTACCGGTATGGCAAATGCAGAAGAAGCTCACTTGTTGGAAATCGTACTAAAAGCAGGTGCACTGAAAGCTCCTGTGCAAATCATTGAAGAAAGAATTGTTGGTCCTTCACTTGGTGAAGATTCAATCCGCAATGGCTTTACTGCTGCAATTATTGCGGCAATCGCTGTTGTGCTCTTTATGTTCTTCTATTATGGAAATGGTGGTTTGGTTGCTGATTTCGCTGTGGTTCTGAATATCTCACTTTTGTTTGGGGTTCTTGCATCACTCGGAGGTACCCTCACATTGCCAGGTATTGCAGGTATTATCCTCACGCTTGGTATGGCGGTGGATGCCAACGTGCTTATTTACGAAAGAATTCGTGAAGAATTAGCACGTGGCAGAAGTATGAAATCAGCTATTGATGATGGTTTCAATAAAGCTTTGAGCGCTATCCTCGACTCTAATATTACAACTTTCATTACCGGTTTAATTCTTTATTATTTCGGCAGCGGTACAATTCAAGGTTTTGCTCTTACTCTTATGGTTGGTATCATTGGTACCTTGTTCACAGCTATTGTGGTTTCACGTGCAATTATTGAAATTATCATGTCACGTGGTGCTACTCACTTTGGTTTCGGGCAAAAGAAAGTTGTTTCTAATAATTAATTTGACGAGGTAAAAAAAATGCAATTTTTTGGTAAAACAAATATAGATTTCGTAAGTAAGAGAAACACTTGGGTGATTTTTTCTGTATCTATTATCGCTATCGGGTTGATTTTCGCTTTTATTTTCCCGCCAAAATTCGGTATTGACTTCACTGGCGGTTCCGAAGTGGCGGTTGCTTTCAGCGAAAATATTAATACAAATGATATTCGTTCAGCTATTTCCGAAGCAGGAATTAAAAATGCTGAAATTAAGTCTTTTGGCGAAGCTAATCAATATCTTATTCGTGTTTCCGAACTTGGAGACGTACAGGTTACTATCCAAAATGCTTTAGAAAAAATTCCGAATAATAAAGTTACAATTTTGAAAGTAGATAAAATTGGCGCTAAAATTGGCGGTGAAATGCGTTTGCAGGCTTATCTTGCAGTGTTCCTTTCAATTATTGCAATGCTTATTTATATTGGATTCCGTTTCGAATTTGTATTCGGTTTGGGTGCAATTGTTGCTTTAGTGCACGATGTGTTTTTCGTAATTTCGATAATTCTGATTTTCAATGGGCTCGGTATTATGGATCTGGAAATTAATCAGTCCATTGTTGCAGCGATCCTAACGGTTGTGGGTTATTCTATTAACGATACTGTGATTATCTTCGACCGTGTACGTGAAAACCGTGTTTCACACAAAGGTATTCACTTAATGAAATTATTTAATTTAAGTGTGAACGAAACATTGAGCAGAACTATCAATACAGTATTAACAGTAGTTATTACTTTGGTTGTTCTTCTTACATTCGGTGGTCCGGTACTTCAAGGATTCTCCTTTACTATGTTAGTTGGTATTTTGGTTGGTACATATTCCTCAATCTTTATTGCAAGCAATTTCGTTATCTTCTATAATGAAAAGATAAAGAAAATTGATTTGGAATCCGGTTGGGCAGCAGAAAAAGCTAAGGCTGCAAAAGTATAGGTAAAATGAACTCAGAATTTTATAATTTTGAAATAAATACTGCAAAAGGGCTTGCATACGTGCAAGCCCCGGAGCAGTTAATTGGCGGAAGAGAAACTCTCGATCTCACAAAACTTTTTGCCGATTTAACTCACAATGTGCATTCTTTCGTAATTGAACTTTCCAAAGTGCACGTAATCAATAGCTCCGGTTTGGGCACATTAATTTTGGCTCACCGTACTTTGTCCGAAAGAGAAATTAAACTCTTCCTGATGAATCCTTCCGATAAAGTGAAGGAAATTATTAAAATTACTCATTTAGATAAAATTTTCTCTATTATTTCGGATTTATCCGAAATTTAATACATTTCTCATCCATTTTTTTCAACTTATATCTAATAAAAAGTTATAAGTTATTAAATTTGTAATTATCACAAAGTACAATTACGAAAAAGATATTTTTGCTCTCAGCAAAATTTTTTGTGTGTGAATATTCGATTAATTTAAAATTTAGGAAAAGAATGTCCGTAACAGCTATACTTGGTTCCCAATGGGGAGATGAAGGAAAAGGTAAAATCGTGGATTTGTTGAGCGATGATTTCGATATCGTTGCACGCTATCAGGGTGGTGCAAATGCAGGTCATACAATTGTAATTAACGGGAAAAAGTATATTCTCCACCTCATCCCTTCAGGAATTTTGCATCCCGGGAAAATTTGCGTTATCGGCAATGGAGTTGTAATAGACCCTGTTGCTTTGATGACAGAAATCGAAATGCTCGCAAAAGAAGGAATAAGCGTTGAAGGCAGACTTTTCATAAGTCACAAAGCTCACCTTATAATGCCATACCATAAAATGCTCGATGCAATGAGCGAAAAAGCTTCCTCTAAAGCAATCGGTACAACAGGCAGAGGAATTGGTCCGGCTTATATTGATAAGTTTTCTCGTGTTGGTGTGAGAATTGTGGATTTACTGGACCGTAAAGGCTTTGAAGAAAAATTGAGAAATAACTTAGAGCAAAAAAATAGAATTATCTGCAAACTTTATGATGGCGAAGAACTCAATGTGGACGAAATCCTAAGTGAATATTTGGATTATGATAAATTAATGGATCCATTCATCACCAACACTACAAGCTATTTGAACAATGCAATGCGTGAAGGCAAGAAAGTACTCGCTGAAGGTGCTCAGGGTGCTATGCTTGATGTTGATCACGGCACATATCCTTTCGTAACAAGTTCCAATCCTACAATAGGAGGTGCTTGCACAGGTTTGGGAATTCCTCCTACGGTAATTAAAAGAATCATTGGAGTTGTGAAAGCATACACTACTCGTGTTGGAAACGGACCATTCCCTACAGAACAGGAAAACGAAAATGGCGTGAAACTGCAAAATGCCGGATTCGAATTTGGTTCCACTACTGGACGTCCACGCAGATGCGGCTGGTTAGATCTTCCCGCTTTGAATTATTCCATTATGATTAATGGTATAACAGACATCGCACTCACAAAAATTGACGTGATGAATGATTTCGATACAATTAAAGTATGTACAGGATATAAACTCAATGGGAAATTGCTCAATAATTACCCTGCAGATATTCCTTCCATGGAACAGGTAGAATGTGAGTATGTGGAATTGCCTGCATGGAAGAGTTTTTCGAGTGAAATCAAAGATTATAATGCACTTCCAGCGGAATTGAAAGATTATATCGCATTTATTGAAAAGGAAACAGGAGTGCCTGTTTCAATAGCTTCAGTTGGTCCGGGAAGAGAGCAAACAATAGTAAGATAAAAAAACTAAGATTTTTTTTTGCTGCGGTGCGAATTAACTTTTTGTACCGCAGTATTTTATTATATTTACTTTTTCGGAAGTAATCATACCGTCTTGCACAACTTCTTCAAGATAGGGAAGAAATGCATTAATTTTTTCCTCTTTATCGACAATTTCTATTAGAACAGGTAAATCTTCCGAAAGACGTAGAATTTTTTGAGAATGAATTCTGCTGCTTGCTCCGAAACCCATAATGCCACGCAAAACAGTTGCACCTGCTAAATTCATCTCACGAGCTTTTAACACGATTTGTTCATAAAGAGGTTTGCTATGAATTTTATCTGTTTCTCCGATAAAGATTCTAAGCAATATTACTGTATCTGTTAATTCCATAATTCATTCCTAAAGAAATTCTTGAAGTTGTAAAGTTTTGTAAAGTTAAATGTAGAGGGGCGGCCCCGCTTTTTTTTATTTTCCGTAGGAGCAGGTTTAGAACCTGCCCCTACAAAATTTCATTAAAAATTTAAAAACTAGATTCCTGCTTTCGTAGGAATGACAGCTACTATCTTTACAAACTTTATAAACTTTATGAACTACTTATAATTTTCCAATCAAGCTTCTGGAAATTACCAAACGCTGGATTTCGCTGGTTCCTTCGTAAAGCTCTGTAATCTTTGCATCACGGTAATAACGTTCTACGTTGAAGTCTTCTGTATAGCCATATCCGCCATGAATTTGAATCGCTTTATTTGCGCAAAACATTGCTACTTCCGATGCTTTCAGTTTAGCCATTGCCGCTTCACGTGAGTAATTCATGCCCTTGTCTTTCATCATTGATGCTCTCCAGGTGAGCAAAAGTGCTGATTCGTATTCAACCCACATATCTGCAATCATCCATTGAATTGCCTGGAAATTAGCGATTGGCTGGTCGAACTGAATTCTTTCTCTCGAATATTTAATCGAATCTTCGATTGCGGCTCTTGCTATTCCCAACGCTTGCGAAGCAATTCCCAAACGACCGCCATCGAGAGTAACCATCGAAAGTTTGAATCCTTTACCCAATTCTCCAAGCAAATTTTCTTCGGGCACGACCACGTCTTCGAGAATAATTTCTGCTGTGGAAGAAGAGCGGATACCCAATTTCTTTTCCAATTTACCAATGCTGTATCCGGGCATATCTTTTGTTACAATGAAAGCAGAAAGATTATGTTTATCTTCACCGCTACGAGCAATCAAAATGAATACATCTGCTTCGTTTCCGTTAGTAGCAAAAAGTTTTGAACCATTTATTACCCAATTATTGCCATCTTTTCGTGCAACTGTCTTTGTATTGCTGGAGTCGGAGCCAGCGCTGGATTCAGTTAATGAAAATGAGCCGATTTTTTTACCGGAAAGTAAATCCGGCAAGAATCTTTGCTTTTGCTCTTCAGTACCAAATCGGTAAATCGGATCGCAGCAAAGTGATGAATGAGCTGAAATGATAACACCTGTAGAGGCGCACCAGCGGGAAATCTCTTCTACGGCAAGGAAATACGAAACATAATCCATTCCCGAACCACCATATTCAGTCGGGTAGGCAATACCCATCAGTCCAAGTTCTCCGGCTTCCTCGATAATTTCTTTCGGGTAGCGGTGATTCCTTTCGTTATCTGAAGCTTGTGGTCCAATTCTCTCTTCGGCAAATTTTGCCACCATATCTTTGAGCATCAACTGCTCTTCAGTTAATAAAAATTGCATTTTGCACCTTAAATATATATTTACACAATCACTTTTTTCGTAAAATTTAAATTAATAATTTTTTTTAAATTAATAATAATTTGACTTTTATTTTAGACACATAATTCGGACTAAATCATTATAAAAAAAACACCCCTCGTTTGAGGGATTCGATGAAATTGTCATTCTGAACGAAGTGAAGAATCTATGTATTCGGCTGTCATTCCTGCGACAGCATGAATCAGGTGTATTTATTTTGAAGAGACAGGGTCTCCCTGTCTTATTGATCACATTAATTTTCCCGGTTCATATACAAAATTTTGTGTCTCTACAATTTAATTAAGTTAAATCCGATTTGGATTCCAATATTATATTATATTTTATTTCCATCTATTTCGGGATAAACATAAGATATTCCAGCCCTCGCAAGAAATATTTCCTGATTTTTGCCGAAATTATCATTGTAATATTCCAAATTAGCAGAAGGTAAGGTTATATATGAATTTTTAATGTAGCCCCTAGTATAAACAGGTAATTGGAAATTTATAAAAAAATCTTTACCTTTTATAATTGGAGTGCTAAAACCTATATCAAATATATTAAATGGATACCCGTACAAAATAAAACCTGTGTATGGAGAAACATTAAATTCTATTCTATTCCTATTTTGAAAGTTATAATTTATACCGATATATAAACTATTGATCTTTTCAAAACCTAAGTGAATACCTAGATTATTATCTCTCAAAGAATCAGTTGTATCTGACGATGCACTAGCAGTTGAATAAATTGAAATGAATAAAAATGAATGTATGAGTACAATGAGTAATGTTTTCATAATTATTTTCCCACAACTATTTTCACAGTTTTAATTTCATTTTTTGTCTTCATTTCGCAAAGATAAACTCCAGTAAGTATTTTATTTGTTTCCCACATCAAAGTATGAATACCTGACTCATATTCCATATTCGTTAAAATACAAATCAAAGAACCTTTTTGATCGTAACTTAAAATTTTCACATTACCTTTTTATGATAAATCAAAAAAATACAAAGCCCTATTTTACTAAGACAAGAAAAAACCGAAAAACTTACATTTTAGGTGAAAATAAATTTGTTTTGAGTTTGTATTTTGAACTTTCATAAATTGAATTTAATTAAATCAAAACTCAAGAAATTGCTTACATTTCGATTTTTTTTCTTAATTTATATTTCTGAAAAAGAAACTATTTCTTAATTACTTTAATTTAATTTATTTGAATTAAAATTTTATTTAGTTAAAACAAAATAAGTTATGCCCCAAAACAGAAATTTAACAGAAGAACAAGTATTCCTTAGGGATACAGTTTGTAAATTCGCTGAAGAAGTTGTCCGACCCGTTGCTGCAGAATTTGACGAAAAAGAAGAATTTCCCTATGACATCGTAAAGCAAATGTTCGAAATGGGATTTATGGGTTGTATAGTACCGGAAAAATTTGGCGGTACTGAACTTGATTATCTTTCTTATATAATAGTCGTTGAAGAGCTTGCAAAAGTGGATAACTCCATTGCTGGCACAGTTGCAGCTCATAACTCACTTGGTACTGCTCCAATTATGTATTTCGGTAATGAAGAACAGAAAGCTAAGTATCTCCCGTTATTATCAAGTAAGCATCTTTGGGGATTCGGCCTCACAGAGCCTAATGCAGGTTCTGATGCTGGTAATACTCAAACAAATGCTGTGCAGGACGGAGATTTCTGGATTATTAATGGTTCCAAAATTTTCATCACAAATGCTGCAACTGATATTACCCTTGGTTCGACTATCCTTACTGTTACAGGTGAGTTGCCAAATGGGAAGAAGGAATATACCTGCTTCCTCGTGGAAAACGACACTCCGGGCTTCATTCAAAAAACTATCCATAAAAAAATGCTTTGGCGGTCATCCAATACTGCTGAACTTTTCCTCGAAGACGTGAGAGTCCATAAATCTCAAATGCTCGGTAATCGTGGAGATGGTTTCCATCAAATGCTGAAAACGCTCGACTATGGGCGCCTTTCCATCGCTTCATGTGGACTGGGACTTGCCGCAGGGGCAACTGCCTATGCACTGAAGTATGCAAAGCAAAGAGTTGCGTTCAAAAAGAAAATTGCATCATTCCAATCCACTGCATTCAAATTTGCAGATATGGATATGGGTGTGGAACTTGCCCGCAACTATCTTTATGAAACTTGCCGTATGGCTCAAGAAGGTCTCCCTATAAGCAAAGAAGGTGCAATTTCCAAACTTTATTGCAGCGAATTGGCACATTCCTGCTCGAATCATGCAGTGCAGATTATGGGCGGCTACGGTCTGATGAAAGAATACGAAGCTGAACGCTATTACCGTGATGCAAAAATTCTGGAAATCGGCGAAGGTACCAGCGAAATTCAACGGCTCGTAATTGCACGCAACATAGGTTGTTGGAGTGATTAGGTGAATTTAATAAATAAATCTAAAACGCTCTGGTTTCGAATAACCGGAGCTTTTTTTTGTATATGCAATGCTTTGAAAATATCGCCAAGAAAAAGTATTTTTTCATGTCAGCACCTATCTATTAATAATTACTTTGTAAGTCTGAGAAAATCTCTCACTTGTTATTCTCAATAAATAACTACCTGTTGGTAAGTCTGAGACATTGAATGATTTTGTGATTGGACCTGGATTGGTAAACTCATCAAGAAGCA
>Ga0154569_120_pt4 | contig 18677 bp, 9 predicted proteins | sample RifGroF2_FD_115998 | JGI IMG/M metagenome (GOLD analysis project Ga0154569, IMG submission 115998) | Ignavibacteria bacterium GWF2_33_9
ATTAAGTAAAAACTTCAATAGAACATTTACTAATCAAACATTTTCACTTTATCATCTAACTTACAACACAAAATTAACCAATTAGGCGACTGTATAGGTCGAATAATACTTTTCAGTAATTTATTTTGTTTTTTTTATTAAATTTTTACTTTAAAAAATTGATTCCTGCAAAATCCTTATTTTTGTATCTTTAGGATAATGGAAAAATAGAATGTTACAAGAATATTTTGCAAAATTTAGAAAAGGAATAGTTGGCATTGATGATTACATAGACACTCCTTTAGGTAAAAAGAAAATTGTATATGCGGATTGGACAGCAAGCGGCAGAAATTATGAACCCATTGAAAAATTCCTATTTGAAAAAATTTATCCTACAGTTGCAAATACTCATACTGAAACATCTGCTACCGGTGCTATAACAACACTAAGTTATCAATATGCACAAAAGATTATTAAAAAACATGTAAATGCCAATGAAAATGATGTAATAATCACAGCCGGAAGTGGCATGACTGAAGTTGTAAATAAATTCCAAAGAATTTTAGGAATAAGAATTCCCGAACAAGTTTCTGATTTTTGTAAAATTGAAGGTGATGACAAACCGGTGGTTTTTGTAACTCACATGGAACATCACTCAAACCATACTTCATGGTTAGTAACAACTGCAGATGTTGTACAGATAGAACCTGACGTTAACGGATTGGTTGATTTTGCTGATTTCGAAGCAAAAGTTGAAAAGTATAAATCCAGAAAATTAAAAAGTGCTGCAATTACAGGCTGCACAAATGTTACAGGAATTAGAACAGACTATTACCGTTTTGCTAAGATTATACACAAATATGGTGGTTATTGCTTTGTTGATTTCGCAGCATCAGCACCTTATGTTAAAATTGATATGCACCCCAAAAATGAAGATGATTATTTAGATGCGGTGTTTCTTTCTCCTCATAAGTTTCTTGGAGGTCCCGGTTCTGCAGGTGTAGTTATTTTCAACTCTGATTTGTATAAAATAAAAATTCCAGATAGAACTGGTGGTGGCACAGTAAAATGGACAAATCGCTGGAGTGAATATAGCTTTTTTAATGAAATTGAAATCCGTGAAGATGGCGGTACACCCGGTTTTATACAAACAATAAAAGCTGCTCTGGCAATTAAATTGAAAGAAAAAATGGGAATTGAAAACATACTAGCCCGTGAAGAGGAAATTCTTCATCAGTTTTTTCCGAAATTGAAGTCTATTAAAGGAATTAAGGTTCTTGCAGAAGATATCGAAAATAGATTACTAATCTTCTCCTTTCTCTTAAAAAATATTCATAATAATTTAGTTTGCAAAGTACTTAATGATTATTTTGGGATACAAGTCCGTGGAGGATGTTCCTGTGCAGGGACTTACGGACATTATTTATTTGATATTGATTATGAAACTTCTCATACAATTACTGATGAAATTGAAAGAGGCTATTTGGAAAATAAACCCGGCTGGGTAAGAGTTTCAATACATCCAACAACGACAGATGAAGAAGTAAATTTTATTTACGAATCCATCAAATTTGTGGCTGAAAATATTGAAGACATTTCAAAAGATTATATTTGCGATATAAATACTTATGAATTCCATCACAAAAATGGTGAAATCAAATTTCAAGATAAAGTTGAAGAATGGTTTAATTCATTTTAGATTACTGATAACCAAAAAAAAACCTCTTGCTAAAAAGCGAGAGGTTTTTCTTTTTTAGTATTAGTTATTTTATTTAACAATAGTGAACTTAATTATGTCTTGTTTGTCCTGTGATGTAAGCTTGATGAAATAAGAACCATTCATCATATTCATAGTATTGAAGTTGAGTAAGTGAGTTCCAGAATCCAAATTACCCTCCATAAATAATTCATCAACTTTATTCCCTAACAAATCATAAATACTGATTGTAGCATTTCGCAAATCACTGGTTAAGGAAAATGTAAGTGTTGCTGAATTACTTACAGGATTTGGATAAACTGTCATTCCAATTTCATTCTGAGAATTATCATTTACGATAGAAATAGGGTCAGACAGCTTAAATGTACCTTCACTCAAAACACTTCCGAATTCATTGAAAGTAATGAAATTTATTTCAGGGTCAACATCTGTAACACCGGAAATTGTAAGGAATATTGGTTTAACAACAGTACCAGGCAGAACCATCATTCCACTTTCAGGTATTGAAATCAAGTAAGTACCGTCGTCCTGTAATCTCGGCATTATTGTAACTCCGCTTTCATTTGATTGTGGAGGTCCGACTGCGAGTATTTCATAATCACCTACAGTATTAATGGAAACTGCTGCAATGTTTTCATCATACCCATTCTTATTATGCAAATAAATTGAATAGGTGGTAACACCACTTGGTTTTGTTCCCAAATCAACCCCCATAACGTCGGGACCTAATCCTGGTACAATAGCATAATAATGAACCGGATCTGAGTTTAAAATATCTTCAACACCTTCAATTGTATATTTGAATACAACGTAAACATCAAAGGTATTCATGGTTTCGTTGATAAATGAGAGTAAAATTTCACGAGTATCTCCAGGAGCTGCTTCAACGTCAATCGAAGCATTATGTCCATCAACCGTGCCGGGAGTCGTATTATAAATTACTGCATCGAAATTCACATCTGGAGCATAAAATTCTACACCTTTGATTGTGACAACATTCTCTGGGACATCAGGGCTGACAATCCAGAAAGAACCATTTGTTTTGGATTCCATAGCTAATGATGTTACTGAAGGAGGATCCGCCTGAATATAATTATCATTTCCTTTCATTTCAGGAATTTGATATTTTTGGAAATGTATATCACCTGTTGGATCCCAAGGTAATATTGCAGGTCTACGAACAATTGTATAGAATACTACTGTATCGCAAGTCAAACAATTGCAGTCAGTAAAACTATATCTTATACCAAATCTCAAAGTATCATAACAAAGTTTATTACCTGAAAATGGCGGGAATACCATGTGTAGTTTAAGTTGATTCATTTTGTTCCAATCAACACAAGGAGTTGCGGGTCCCCAAATTGCTTCACGACTGAAAAGTGTTAGCAATTGTGGTCCCGGATTTGGTGGAATAGTTAATGCACCACCGGTAATATCTCCAAATATTCTTTGCCAAGGTTGTGCAGATTGTCCGCATACTCTACGTAATTGTGCATTTACAATAGTTGCTGAAAACTTCTGAATTGGTGCAGGACCGGCACCAATGCTTTGGCTCATTCCAACGTAACCTGTTGCGCTATTCCATATTATCTTAGGATCTTTGATGATCTTAATAAAGTTATCACAGCAACCATGTTCAACTGGAGTAGTGTCACATTCAGGTAAATCAAGTATAATACTATCACGGCAGAAATCATTCCCGCATGTTACTGAATACTTAATTGTAAATGGATTTGCTCCGGAAGCATCAATATATGTCGTATTAAATGTCCAAGGCGTTGATGCAATTGTATAATTATTAGGAGCAAAACTACCATGCGGCGAAGAAACATTCAAGGTGCCAGGTGCACAACTATTGCCCGAAAGAGTTACTGAATATGTCCAATAGCCAGTATCCGGATTCTTTTCTAAACAATCGATTGTCACTTTTAATTCTTCAATACATGGTTTATTATCAACAGTATCAATTGTAATACATACCGGGGAAGATTCTAACTGACCTGCAAGAAGGTAATTTATTATATTACCTTGGATTAGGTGTTTAGACCAGCCACTTGCTGCAAAAGTATTGCAGGCATGAGTACCTTCTTTTGCTGTTGGATCTATCTTTCCAGTAAATTGATATTCTGCACCTGAAGTACCGACGGCAGTAGGACCAAAATAGAGTGCAAAATTCTTATCACCGGGTGAGATTCCTGTACCCCATGTTCCGGCTGAACCACAACCGATATTGAATGCTGCTCCCGGGATTCCTGTTGGGGCAAAATTATTTACATTGGCCAGTGATGTTGTTGTATTATTGAATATTGCAGGTGTTACCGGTATTGGTGTACCTGTTGGGGAAACATAAGAAATATTATACTGGCTTCCTCTTACGCCGCATAATTGCAAGATTTTATTATCACTCGGATTGAAATCCAATGGCAGTAAATCAGCAAAAGAAACGTGCGTTAATGCTGCTGTTCCTGATGAATTCATTTTCAATCTGAATACAACATTGGAACCGGCAGTAGTCAATAACGATGAAGAGAAAGTTGTATCGTTCGGCAACTTCACATCTTTTTGTATATTCATTCCTACAACACCGACAACAAGTACATTTTCAGTATTCGAAGTATAAGTTGAACTTCCCAATGAACCTCCTGCCAGGCTAAATTCATTTGGTACATTGCCCAATGCAGAAGTATCACGAACTTTTACGTCAAATTCAATATAATAATACGGAACACCTGAAGTACCATACATACCACAAGCATTGTAAAATATATTCTGACAAGAAGCAGGAATATTTGGTAATAAAGCCGTAACAGTATTCGTACCACTGTTGTATAACAAACTTACACCATTCCATACATCACCAGGATTTGGCGTAGGATTGCAATTTGGTGCATACCAAGTATTCAATACATAATATGATGGATTTCCAACATATTCCAGATTCGGATTTAGGACATCTGTAATTGTAGAACCTGTTAATGCTAATCCGCCAATATTCTGTACCCTTAATCTATATCTAAATATAGAACCCGGTGTATATGAAGTTTGTTTATTACATACTTCTTTCCATAAACATGGTTTGGCTGCCGGTGCATCAACAGTAAATGAAGTACAGTATGAAGGGTTTGGAATAATTGATGTTATCCAAGCACAATTTGTTATTACTGTATTTATTGGTGTTGAAGACGGTATTGTGAAATCAACATAAATATATGCACATTGTCCTGGAGCCAAAGTATCAGCAACATTCACCATGTTGCCAGTTAACGACACATTAAAACTGCTTGGATACACATATGATATTGAATACCCCGACAAAAGTGTTGGTAAAGTATCTATTGCAGTTATCGGCATTGTAACAGTACCACTGTTGCATAATGTAATCAAATATCTACCTGAACAGCCCGGTTGACGATTTGTATATACCCATTTTCCAATTGTAAAATTCTGTATTATTTCTTTCTTAACACAAGTAGATGCAGAAGTTTGGAAATTTGAACAAGGTTGAGTTGAATCACCCAAACTCCCGTTCAACGTAACAGAATTCGAAAGGAATGAACCAGATGGGAAAGTACCAACCGGATAGTATATCTTAAATTGACAACAAGCAGAATTATATGCAGGAAGTGCACTCATATTACCGACATTCCAGGTTATAATATTACCTGAAACTGTTGCTCCACAAGTTGAACTAATGAATTGTGCTCCTGCGGGTAAAGTATCAACAACAGTTCCACCCAATAAGTTTAATTGGCCTGTTGTTCCAACATCCTTATATACACAAATTTGATAAGTGACTGTATCGGAACCGGTTGCCCAAGGGCAATTTCCGCCAATCCAGGCTAAACCAACCGGATACTTATTAATATGCCAAGGATTAGAGCTTTGTGCAGTAGTCATTATATCATTCGTGCATATATTCAAATCCTTACCATTGAATAAAGCATATAAACATGCATGATTACGAACTGATGTACCGGGACAAGTAATCCCATTAGGAAAAGCAACTGTTATTGTGATTGAACTAGCACAAGAAACACCAATTGATGCATAGCTCACATTTATTGTACCACCCATTGAATTCACTGCTGGAGCCGTAACAGTAGGAGTGCTGCAACCGGATCCGACTGTATATCCAAGAAAAATAAGATTAGGAGGTAAAACATCAGTTATCATCACATTTGCTGCTCCAGCAGGAACAGAATAATAAATTGTATAACTGAATGGTTGTCCGGAAGCAATTACTGTATCACTCACCACTTTTTGCAAAATAAAACCATCCTGCGAAACAGTAGAAGTCCAGGATTGAGAAAAAGAATTTTGTGGAGTTATTAAAATGAGAGAAAGTAATAAAAAAATTCCGGAGAATATATTGAGGAAAATTTTGACCATAATACACCTTTATTTAGAATTATAGTCATTAATCGGATTAAACAAAAAGATATTTTATTTATTAAAAAAAACTTAGTCTAAACAAACATTTTCTTAAACATTATAAAAAAAATGCTTGTTTATAAAAAATTTGTTCAATGGTTGTAGAGACAGATTTTTCAAATCACGCAACTAGTTACTACTCTACTACATCGTGTTTCATTACACGCTGGACTACCATTTCTGTTAATGCAATCAAAATAGCCAAAATGATAAGGAAGTACCATAATTCTGTTCCTGTGCGAACTTTATTTATTTTTTCCTTCACTTCATCGAAATCTTCTACAAATGCTACAAAAGTATCCTCACCTAATTTTTGTTTAAGTAATGGTGGGATTTTATCATTATCCATGGTACTAAAATCCGATTCATCTTTGTTAATATTTACGGAAATTATTGCTACTTCTTTATTCTGTGAATTTTTTATCAAATAATTTCCTGGTACAAAGATTGGTGGTATATTCAAAATAGTTCCGGATGGTAAAGTTGGTGCAAAAATTGAAGTTTCTAATCCCTGTTCGTCAATAATTGTAAAATTCGAACCATCCGCAAATCTGGAAGGAATAAATAGTGTTCCCGGCTCACCAACTTCAATATTTGAGGAGAGTTCAGGCAGCATTGTAAGATAGAGAATACTGCGATACAGTATTATTGGAAATAACGAAGTTGTTTGTAGATTTGTCCAATTTGAAGTTGGTGCAACGCTCAAATAAAAGACTAATCCATTTTCAATCTGAATTTCGCTTAATAAATTTCCGGAAGTTGTTTCAATTAATGGCAAACCATTTTCGCAATACTCAATTTGGTATATCTTAACATTATCGGGACTCATATTTTGAGTCTCATCAAGAAAAACTCCCTGGAACAAAGGGTGCTGCTTCATAATATTCGATATAATACCCTTTTGATCTGCATCATTTTTTTGAAAAATTACTTTACCTAATTTTAATTTGGAAAATACATTATTAATGGATTCAGAATTATCTGATGCAATAAACATTACTCTTCCTGCATTTTTCAAGTAATTATCTAATTTTTCTGTTGAAATATTTTCATAAGTATCAATCAGTAACACATCAAATTGGTTCAAATCCAATGAATTGAAATCAATTGTTGAGAATAATTGTGCATTGCAGAATGCTTTACTTAATCCGATACCTAAGGCTGAATTAATGAAAGGATTAGGATTATCAGTAATGTAAGCCACTTTTGGTTCTGCCGGAACCATAATACCAAAATATCTATAGTTATCTTCTTCCAAAATATCACTTTCTAGTTCCAAACTACCTTTGATAACTTTATCCTGTTTCAGATTGGAAGAAATCGTAACATCCGAAATACCTTTTTTGTTCAAAGTAAATTTATTTTGTGCAACCTTTTCTTCACCTAAGTTCATTGAGACAAATGAGGAAGATTTAGATGCAGTTGAATGATTATGAATTTGAGCTTGTAAAATTAAAGGAGTATCAGTCTGGAAAATTCTCGTAACATATTTAATTGAATCAATTGAATTATTGCGGATGTCAATTTTGGAATTTTGGCCAATATTGAAAAAATAAAATGCAGAGCTTTGCATATTTATTTTACTGGTATCAAAGTTTTTAAAATTTATACTTTGATTATCGGAAATAATGAATACCTCCCTGTTTATATTCTTCGCATTATCAAATATATAAGGTAGAATTTTAATTTTTTCAGATAAATTTGCAACCTGATATCCAATATTAATTTTATTGACTTGTTCTGTTAATTTTTTTAGATTTGAAGAAAATTCCAAATTTAATGAATTATTAGTCTGAGACATTTCAACAATTGCAACTTCATCGCCTGTTTGTAATTGTTCCAGGATTTTTTTCGCTAATCTTTTTGCATAATTAAATCTATTGCCATATTCATCTGAAAAATCCATACTGGGACTATTATCAATGAAAATAACAGCACTTGTTTTGGAATAATTTTTAAAAAATGGTAAGGACCCTTTTATTATTGGTCTGGAAAAGGCACCTACTAAAAGTATAATTAATAAGGTACGTAATATTAACAGCAAAATCTGGCGTAATTTTATCCTTCGAATCTGAGATTTTTTCAATTCTTTAAGAAATTGCAAACTCGAAAACTCGATTTTCTTTATTCTTCTCAAATTCAAAAGATGCAGCAAAATTGGTATTGTTGCTGCAATTAAACCGAAAAGTACTCCAGGATTTACAAAATTCATATTTCCCTAATTTTAATTTGTTTTTTGACGAAAGAAACTATTCTTTTACTTTTTTCTTTCTGAAAATAAAAGCTATTACAAAGCCTATGACAATTGAAAATAAGGAAATTACTTCTCCCATTGCAAATTGAGGGTCATGATAGTACATTTTCACAATATGTTTACCCTCAGGCATTTCAATTCCTCTAAATGAATGATTCACCTGCAAGACTTCCACTTCTCTGCCGTCAATTTCACATTTCCAATTAGGATAATAAATTTCGGAAAAAACCATTATACAAGGTTTGGAAACATTCACATTATATTCCATCAAATTTGCAATATACTCCTTCACATCAACTTTACCTGAAAAGTTCGAATCAATTGAATTATATTTTTGCAAATCAATAGCATTGTTTTGCAAGATTACTTCTTTGGAATAATCAATATTGTTTTCAAGCATATATTCTCTTGATTCTTCAAGAGGTACGTATATAGCTTTTTGAGCAAAATATGCAGGTCCTAACGGATTAGGAGTTTCATAAAACTCGACATTAGTCTCTGTTTCATTTAATCTTATATCATATCTGATATTCATAGTTTCAAAAAGCTTGTCCCAGTTCATCGGAATTTGAGCCAGCTTAAGCATTAATGGATTATATCCTTCCAGCATATAAATATCGTCAATTAATCCCTGATTACGTTTCAAAGCCATGTATGAAGGTGAATACATTCTCGTTTTTACTCTGAAAACATCGTTTGGAGGATTCGCCTTCAAGACTTGCTTTAAATCTTGATTTATCACATATTGGTTTTGAGGATTAACAGTCCCTTGTGTAAATGGCGATGCTTGCAAATATAAATCAAGGAATATTAAAATTGACAAAACAAATCCTGCTACCAATGGTTTCAGAATTTTTTTGAAATATAAATATGTTACTAATGTAGTAAAAATCAAAATCACAAAAACAGAAGTTGAGAGAGATGAAGAAAAACTGCTGTATTTTTCGGGTACTGATAAAATTGACTGAAAACCTCCAACTAATGAGAGGAATACAATTAATACAGCTGTACCAAATATTAGCAAAAATTTCAGTTGTACTTTTTTATCTTTTAAATATTCAGCAATAAAGTCAAAAGCAAATCCTGAAAATAATGTCATTCCAAACATAGAAAATGTAAACATTCTCACTGGATTTCTGAATGTATCAAAAAATGGAAGATATGAGAATAACTTATGCAAAGGAAAATTCCTTCCCATTGCATAAAAAAAGCCGAAAATGATAAATGTAATCAAAAACCATTTAAAACTGTCTTTCTTAACAGAAAGAATTCCGAATAATCCAAATAAGAATGGAAAAATCCCAAAATAAATTCCTGTTTCCCAGTAAAAATTATTTGGAACTTGCTGTGCCTGCCAATTACCGTCTTTATCATTATCGTAAATATCTTCCAAAATAAGTGGATAATCTGTCTTGCTCTCAGCTTCATAATGTCCTAAAATTTTCGGAGTGAGTAAAGTCCAAACTTGCTTTAATTGCAACGAATTTTCAGCTGATTTTTCATAATTTGTTACTGCACGAGCTGAATTATCAGCCATTACACTTGATGGCAAAAACTGAATCATAAAGATACCTACAGCAAGAAAAAAAGTAAGAATACCACCTATATAAGAAGTAGTTTTAAACTTTTCATTTGCATCGTTATTCAACAATTTTGAAACAATGTGCCAGACAAAATAAATGCCAAAGAAAAAAGCAAAATATAATGTAATTTGAGGATGTCCGGAAAGCATAGTAAATCCAAAGATTAAACCTGCGATAGCTCCAGCAGAAATACTTCCTTCATCCAGTGATTTTTTAAAGAAAAGAAAAATCAGAGGAAACCATACGAGATGAAATACAATCATTGGATGTATAACATGCAAAACGAACGGGAAAGAAAATGAATATGCAATAGCACCGAGAATTGCTCCAAGTGAACTTATTTTTAAATATTTTGCAAAAACATAATAATTAAGCTGCGCAAAGAAAAAGTGAATTATTACGATAAATTGCAAAGCCCAAATTGAAAGAACTCCATTGGAATCAATAAACAAATTCAACAATCGATTGAAAGGATAGAAGAATCCTACCTGCAAATCCGCCAAAAAAGGCATTCCACCAAATGCATAGGGATTCCAAAATGGAAGATGTCCCTTGGCAAATTCCTTAGCAGCAAATGTTTGTGTCGGGTAGATATATTCAGCAAAATCTTCCCAGAAAAATGATGTACCAAAAATTTGAGGTCCGAAAAATATCAATGTTGTTACTATGAACAAGATAATTGGGATATAAATCGGGAAATTTGGTAATTTAACTTCTTCAATTACATTTTGTTTAGCATTATTTTTGATTGTTTTTTTATTTTCCTTTGACATAATTTAAATTAGTTTATTTTCAAATCATTTTTTAATTATTTTTTATATTTTCTTAGCAACTACAATGATGGATAAACCAAAGGGAAATTGCCATTTTGGCAAATATCTTCCTTCAGCTCGAAAAATTTTTGTAAAAATAGAATTTACAGGTCCGGGGAAAACTTCAACTGCAACTTCAGCTTCACCTTTTTTATTCGGGAAAACCTTATCAATTAGTCTTTTAGCAAATCCCGGTAGAAATAGGAATGTATTGAAATAAGAAGAAAAAATTATTTCAAAACCTGCATTTTTAATTAAATTAACTATCTGTTTTTTGTTATATCTGCGATAATGCTTGTGAATTTCATCGTGAACACTCCATAAAAAGGAATATGCAGGAACAGTTGCTACAAACCAGCCACCGTTTGGTAACGTATTATAAACATCATTCACAACGGCTTTGTCATCTTCAATATGCTCAATCACATCAAGCATAGTTACAGCATTAATGTCATAATTATCTTTGGGAAAATCTTTAAGAAAGGATAAATGCAATTTCTGCATTCCCCTTTTTTTGCAATAATCCAATGCAATTGCAGAAGTATCTAGTCCAATCACATCGTATTTTTGGGAAAGCATTTTCGCAAAACCGCAAGTACCACAGCCAACATCCAATACTTGTGATTTACTATCAATTTTTACTAATTTCTCAAAAATATCCAGAATAATCTTATTTCTGCCTAAAAACCACCAGTAAGTATTTTCAAGAATATAATTTGAGTGGTAAACAATTTCCTTCATTTAGTATTCAAAATTTAAGATTACAAATTTAACAATCTTTTTAACATAATAATATATTTTTATTAAAAGTATAAAATTAAGTAATTAAAATTATGTTTAATACGTTTATATGTGGTTTATATGAAAATTTATTAAAATAAATTTAAAAGATAATGATAAGTCCAAACGAAGCCTTCGAAAATGAACTATATTTCGATTACTTAAAGGATCCGAATTCAGTTGCTCCTTCTTGGAAAGAGTATTTTTCAAAAAAATACGGGAATAAAATTGTAATTCCAGGAAATATCGCATCTGAAAACAATACCGAAAAACAAGCTGATTCAGCAATTAGAACCGAAATTCATAAAATAGCAAATGAATATCAAACAAAAAGTTTTGAATTTGCTGATCCATTACCTTCTGTCTTAGGAAAAGTTGCATCAAATATGGAAGAAAGTTTAGAAGTTCCGACTGCAACATCTTATAGAGAAATCCCTATAAAAGTACTTGATGAAAACAGAAGAATAATAAATAATCATTTGACAAAAAATTACAGGAAAAAAGTTTCCTTCACTCATCTGATTGCATGGGCGATTGTAAAATCTTTAATTAGATTTCCAAATATGAATTCCGCCTATGCTTTTTTAAATGGAAAGCCACATAGATTAATACGTAAAGCAGTGAATTTCGGTATTGCAATTGATATTACACGTCGTGATGGAACTAGAATGTTAATGGTTCCAAATATAAAAAATGCTGATAAGATTAGTTTTTCTGAATTTCTTGATTATTATGATGAACTAGTTATCAAAACAAGAAATAGCAAACTGGATGTTAACGATTTGATGGATTCAACAGTTTCACTTACGAATCCCGGTATGATTGGTACATCTTATTCGGCACCAAGGTTAATGAAAGGTCAAGGATTGATAGTTGGAATTGGATCAATTGATTTTCCTTCAGAATTTCGTGCTGTCAGAGCTTCACTTTTAAGTGAAATTGCTGTTTCCAAGGTTGTAACTATTTCCAGTACTTATGACCATAGGATAATACAAGGTGCTGAAAGTGCTGAATTTTTGCAATATATTGATAAATTACTGCTTGGTGATGAAAGATTTTACGAACAGATTTTTTATTCATTAGACGTACCATTCGAACCATTCAAGTGGTCAATAGATAAGCTGAATTCAATTACTAATTTGGATGATTTGGCAGAAAAGAATTCTCACGTAATGCAGATGATAAATGCTTATCGTGTACGTGGTCATCTCCTGGCTTCCATTAATCCTTTAGGCAGAGCAGTTTATTTTTATCCTGAACTAGATCCTTCATATTACGGATTTACTCTTTGGGATTTAGACAGGAATTTCCACGTAGATGATGCCTGGGAAAAAAATAATATGAATTTACGTGAAATTTTGGAAGTATTACGTGATTCTTATTGCAGCCAGAGCAGCATTGAATTTATGCACATTCAGACTACCGAAAGAAAAGAATGGATCAAAAAGTACTTCGAAAATGCTCGCAGCAACTATAATATTGACAATAATGAAAAAATATCTTTATTGAACAAGATAATGGAAGCTGAGATTTTCGAACATTTTATGCATACTAAATTCATAGGGACTAAAAGATTTTCACTGGAAGGCGGTGAAACACTCATTCCATTAATTGATAAAATCATTCATAATTCAGGCAATAACAATATTGATACAGTTGTTTTGGGAATGTCACATAGAGGAAGATTAAATGTAGTTGCCAATACTATGAAAAAGGATATGCAGATTCTTTTCAAAGAATTTGAAGGAGATCCTGAAAGTGAAAGTTATACAGGTTCCGGTGATGTGAAGTATCATCTCGGTTACAAAAACACTTTTGAATTTGGAAATAATAATCTTGATGTAATTCTTGCAGCAAATCCTAGTCACCTGGAAATTGTTGATCCTGTTGTGGAAGGAATGGCTCGTGCTATTTGCAATAAGATAAATGATAAAAATTACACAAAAGTTTTACCAATTCTGATACACGGAGATTCATCTTTCGCCGGTCAGGGAATTGTGATGGAAACATTGAACCTATCTGAATTGGAAGGATATAAAACAGGTGGAACAATCCATGTTATTGTAAATAATCAAATCGGTTTCACCACCAATTCTGATGACTCACGTTCAACATTTTATACTACTGATATAGCCAAGATGATTCAGGCCCCAATTTTGCACGTCAATGGAAATAATCCTGAAGCTGTTAGCTGGGTTGCTGATTTCGCATTCAAATACCGTCAAAAATTCAACAGCGATATTGTGATTGACTTGGTTTGCTACCGTAAATATGGTCATAATGAAGCAGATGAACCTACTTATACTCAACCATTGCTTTACAAGAAAATACGTGCAATGGAACCAATCAGTAAAGTATATTCAAAGAGATTGGAAAAAGCCAATATTTTGAAAACAACTGATTATGATGATATTCAAAATTTGATTGTTAAGAAATTAGACGATGAATTTGAAAAATACAAATCTAATCAAAAGCAATTCCAATACACCGGCTTCCAGGAAAATGTAGTCAGTAATTTCTTATTGAATGATGTAAATACAAAAGTTCCTGAATCTACATTAAAACTTATAGCAGAGAAAATCACTCAATATCCAAATAGATTCAATCTTAATCCAAAAGTCAAAATACTTCTCGACCGCAGGAATAAAATGGTATTCGGGGGAAAATCTTCAATCGACTGGGCAATGGGTGAAGCACTCGCTTTCGGTTCCATTTTGACTGATGGTCGTGAAATTCGTATGACTGGTCAGGATTCGCAAAGAGGAACATTCAGTCAGCGTCATGCAATATTAGTAGATTTCTTAAATGAAGATTTATATATTCCTTTGAATAAAATTGCCGAAAATCAGGCAAGAATAAGGATTTTCGATAGTCCACTTTCAGAATACGCTGTTGTTGCTTATGAATACGGTTATAGTGTAATAGATAAAACGGGTCTTACTATATGGGAAGCACAATTCGGCGATTTTGCTAATAATGCTATTCCTGTTGTTGATCAATTTTTATCTTGCGGTGATACCAAATGGGGACAAACCTCTAATATGGTTATGCTTCTTCCACATAGCCACGACGGACAAGGACCGGAACATTCAAGTGCGAGACCTGAAAGATATTTGCAACTTTGTGCTGATGAAAATATGATTGTGGCAAATATTTCAACTCCTGCTAATTATTTCCATGCTTTAAGGCGTCAGACTTTGATGCAGAAAAGAGTACCTCTTATAATTATGACTCCAAAAGGACTCTTACGTCATCCAAAAGCTGTTTCAACATTGGAAGATTTTACAGAAATGAATTTCCAAACGGTGATTGATGATAATATTCGTGATAAAAGTAAAGTAGAAAAAATCATTTTCCATACCGGTAAAATTTATTATGAGTTGCAAGCTGAAAGTGAAAAGTTGAATTTGGATAATACTGCCTTAGTTAGAATTGAACAACTTTATCCTTTGGATGAAGGAAAAATCAAGGCAATTATCAATGAATATCCAAATGCAAAGAAATTTATTTGGTTCCAGGAAGAACCCAAAAATCAGGGTTATTGGGGACATTTGGCAATGCAGATGATGGAGTTATTACCTGAAGGTGCAAAGCTACATTATTTCGGCAGACCGGCAAGTCCTGCTACAGCGGCTGGTTCAGCAAAAATTCACTTTGCTGAACAAGCAGCAATTTTAAATGATGTTTTGTCCTTTTAGGAACAAGCATAGTTTGTAAATTGAATGCATTTTATAAGATGTAGTATAAAATTTATATTCTGTTCAATAAAATTTGTTAAATAAAATACGATAAGTTGGATATTTTCGTTAATTTAGTAACTTTTCTGAACGGAGGAAACATAAACTTTTTAACAAATTTGTTTTAATAAGTATTAGAAAATATGTGGAATAATCAGATAAGTTCCGATGAACAAATAGTTTACGATGCATTGAAAAGCAAAGGCAAATTACCAAAACACATCGGAATTATTATGGATGGTAATGGTCGTTGGGCTGAGCGCCAGGGTTTAAGCCGTTTTGAAGGACATAAAAAAGGGATAGATAGCGTTAGAGAAATTGTGAAAGCATCCTCCCAAATTGGTATTGAATATCTTACTCTATATTCATTTTCAATCGAAAATTGGAATCGCCCAATCGATGAAGTTAATGGCTTAATGTCATTACTTGAATATTATTTAAAAGCTGAATTAGAAGAATTGCACAAAAATAATGTGCGTTTTCGAACTATTGGTAAAACCAATTCACTCCCTTCTGCAATTCAAAGATTAATTTTTGAAAATCTTGAGAAAACAAAAAAGAATACCGGCTTAAATTTGACATTAGCATTAAGTTATAGTAGCCGTTGGGATATTGTTAGGGCATTACAATTGATTTCTCTTGATGTTCGGAGCGGAAAACTATCTCCTGAGGATATTTCAGAAGACTTGTTTTCGCAGTATCTTTCTTCTAAATCTCTGCCTGATATTGATTTACTCATAAGAACCTCGGGTGAATTGAGATTAAGTAATTTTATGCTTTGGGAAATGGCTTATGGTGAAATTAATGTAACTGAAAAACTTTGGCCTGAATTCCACAAAAGTGACCTCGTGGAAGCAATAAATGATTTTATTAATCGAGAAAGAAGATTTGGTAAAACTTCTGCGCAGGTTAATCCTTCTGAAAAAATGAAATTACCTAAAATCTGGAATCAATAATGTTTAATATCCGAAAAAACATATTCAAATATTTTAGATTTTTTATTGTTTTTGCAATAATTTCTTTGTTTTATGCTCAAATTGCTTCTGCACAAAGAATGCAGGAAGAAGCGAAAAATATGATTATTGCAGGAATAAGTGTAGAAGGAAATTCGTTTGTATCTTCTGAAACTATCATTTCACTTTCCGGTCTTAGAGTTGGTGATGTCCTTAGTTCCGTTAATGAGACTAAAATTCAGTCTGCTATAATTAATCTTTGGAAAAGAAAACAATTTCATAAAGTAGATATTATTGTTGATAAAATTAGTGATGCTGGTATTTTTATATTAATAAAAGTTGAAGAATTTCCAAGATTGAATCAAATTATTATCGAAGGAAATGATGAATTAAGTGAAAAGGATATTAAGGAAGCAGCAAATAAAAATAAAGGTGAAGTTCTTTCGAATTACGATACCTCTCTTATTAACCGTGAAATATTAAAGAAATATTCTGAAGAAGGTTTACTTTTTGCAAAAATTGAACCAGTTATTAGATATACAGAGTTGAAAAATTATGTGGATTTACACTTATTTATTGATGAAGGGAATAAATTCAAGGTAAATTCCATAATTGTTGAAGGTAATGACAAAATTGATGATGATGATTTGGTTGACTCTTTTGAAGAAACCAAAACAAAGCACTGGTGGGAAATATGGAAATCTGTCAAGTTTGACAAGGCAAAATATGAGGATGATAAAAAATTATTAACTGAATATTATCGAAATCAAGGTTTTTTGGATGCTGAAATTCTTAAAGATACCGTGATTTATTCACCGGATAATGGAAAAGTTGACATTGTGCTAACAGTCAATGAAGGAAATCAATATTTCATAAGAAATATCAACTTTGAAGGTAATTCAGTTTATTCAGATGATATTCTGAAAAGAAGACTGGATGTTCTTCAAGGAGATATTTACGATGCCGGGAAAATTGCAAGTAATCTGGAAGCAAATCAAGACCAAACAGATGCTGCATCACTTTATATGGACAATGGATATTTGCAAGCGAGATTAATTCCTCAAGAAAAAAGAATTAGTAAAGATTCAATTGATTTAACAGTAATGGTATATGAAGGTATTCGCTTTCGCAATGGTAAAATTATCATTGTCGGGAATACTAAAACAAAAGATAAAGTAATTCGCAGGGAATTATATACTCGCCCAGGAGAGTATTTTGACCGTTCAGCAATTATTCGCAGTATTCGTGCACTCGGAATGATGAATTATTTCAATGCCGAAAAATTGAAACCTGATGTAACAGCTTCCGAAATAGATAATACCAGCGTTGACATTACTTATAATGTTGAAGAACATTCTACTGATACTTTCAATGCTTCTATTGGATTCGCAGGAACTTTCGGACTTACCGGGTCAATTGGATTTTCGTTCAATAATTTCTCACTTTTGGAACCATTTTCCGGAGGTGGTGGTCAGATATTTTCATTTAACTGGGAATTTGGTTCTTTTTCAAGATATCAAACATTTTCAATTGGATTTACAGAACCATGGCTTAATGACGAACCCACAACAATAGGTTTCAATTTGTTCGATACACGTTATTCGTATTACTTTGATATGAGAAGAACAGGTGCGACTGTTAATATTGGACGCCGCTTCAAATGGCCTGATGATTACTGGCGTGGTGACTGGAGCTTACGTTGGATGTATAATGATGTAGGAGAAGGTTCTAGTTCTTACTTTATTCCGGGGACAGAAATTACACTTTCTCAAAGATTTTCGAGAATAAGTACAAATAATCAGTTTTTCCCTTCTGTAGGATCGAAATTTGGTTTCAACAATGATTTTGCAATGGGTTCTCTGGGAATTGGGACAACAGATTATTTGAAAACAGAAATAAATTATGATGCGTTCACTCCATTACTTTCTTTTGATGGTATTGACAGATTAGTATTCATGGTAAGTTCCAAATGGGGATATGTTTCAGGCTTCAAGTCAGATTCCACAATTCCACCTATTGAAAGATATTATCTTGGAGGAAATGGATTAAGCGGTTGGGGCGTGACACCTCTACGTGGATATGAAGATAGATCAATTGGTAATGATAACGGTGATTTCGTTTTATCGAGATATACTGCAGAATTACGTTTTGCAATATCTCTTGAACCAATGCCCATTTATGTTTATGCTTTTGCAGAAGCAGGAAACGTGTGGTCTTCTTTTGCGAAAACTGACCCATTTGATTTGAAACGTTCTGCAGGTGCTGGTGTGCATTTATTTATCAATCCAATCGGAATGCTTGGATTTAGTTATGGCTATGGTTTCGACAATCCTAAAGGCTCGACATCACCTTCAGGTTGGAAATTCTTATTTCACTTAGGTAATCAATAAAATAATATAAATATAATTTAAAAAGGAAAAAAAATGAAAAG
>Ga0154569_141_pt2 | contig 18589 bp, 14 predicted proteins | sample RifGroF2_FD_115998 | JGI IMG/M metagenome (GOLD analysis project Ga0154569, IMG submission 115998) | Ignavibacteria bacterium GWF2_33_9
TAAATCAGTTAGAGGTATATTGTATTTTGAATCAAATGAATATTGGGGTGGTTTCGAACCGAAAAGAATTAAAAATGAAGTAGATATTAGGATTAAGGTTTATGATATTTACAACCATGAACACATTAAGAAAATGAAAATTCCTTTTGTAACTATTGATGAAGCAAAAAAATATAATACAGCTTTTGGAGAAACCTATAAAAAATTACGTGAAAAATATGATTAATCATCCATTGCATAAAGCAGTTGCAGACATCTTTGACGATATTAAGGGGAAATTTAATTTTTCATACTTTGAAATCTTAAAAGATGAAGCATGCGGAGGAAATAAACATTTGCCATTTTTTCTTAATTTCAAACCATCAAGGGATTCAGCTGTTTCCAATGTTGATTTAATGATATTGAAGAATAATAAAGTTAAATTAGTATGTGAAATTGAAGAATCCGGATTTAATCCAACAAAAATTTTCGGAAAAATATTTTCGACAGCATCTGCAAAAGTATGCAGACTTTATGAAAATCAAAATCACAGGTATTTAGACTTTGATAATAATGCCATTTTTTTACAAATAATCTGTAATGAATCATTTCAAGAAAATAGTTTGAAAGAACAACAAGGCATGATTATTGAGAATGAAATCAACAGTAAATTAATAAATTATAATTCCTGGATTAAAAAGTACAGATTAATTTATGGTAACGTTGCTGATGCAAAACCAAATGGTGAATTATATAAAGAATTGGAAAGAATAATTAAATCATTATAGGTTATTTTGAGAGTAATTAACTTTTGGAATCAATCACTTAGGATATAACTATGGGAACCAGTCAAATGGAAGATTTAAGATTGTTTTGTGTACGAGCCGATTATGGGACTTATACACATCAATTTCTTAAAAATGGATTTGTCGGAATTGGATGGCTTCACGAAAGTGACCTCTCTAAGATTAAAATAAGGGACGAACTCTATTCACTTTATCAAAAATATCATCCGGACGATACCAGTAATGTAGTTATTGGACAGCAAGTCGGTCAAATTTCCCGCTTCTTATTGGAAATTAGCAAAGGTGATTATGTAATTACACCGGACAAGAATACAGAATTTATTCATTATGGAATTGTCGATAGTGAATATTACTATTCTGATAATTCTGATGGTTGTCCGTATAATCATAGAAAGCGAGTAAAATGGATAGATAAAATTCCTCGCAGTGCATTTTCTGTTCCATTTCAAAATTCAATTCGATCTTCCCTTACAGTATTCAGTGTAAATCATATTCATAATTTTCTTGATGTGATAGGAGTTAAAGGTCTAAAACCGCCCAAAGATGAGTTTAATTACTACAAATCTATTATCGGAAAAATACTCGAATTAGATGATAAAGAATTCGAGATTCTCATTACTCATATTTTAACAGCTTTAGGATTTGAAGGTTCAAAACATACTGGAAAAGTTGGTGATGGTGGAGTTGATGCAATTGGTGAATTGAATGTATCCAATATGGCAAAGATAAAATTATTTGTCCAAGCCAAAAGATATAAGATAGGTTCAAATATCAGTGGAAATACCGTAAAAGCACTTAGAGCAAATATTCCCTCAGAAGGGCAGGGAGCATTTATTACGACATCCGATTTCCAAAAGAATGCAAAAGAAGTAGCTTTAGAAGCCGGATTTCCTCGTATTGGTTTAATAAATGGAGAACAGTTAGTCGATATACTCGCAGAACATTGGAACGATATACCTGAAGAATTTAGAACAAAATTAGACTTAAAAGTAGGTTTAGTACCGAATTAACGAGAAAAGAGGGATGTTTTATGAATAAAATCAAGTTTTACTTAACAAATCGTTTCATTCTCTTCATATTAATTGTTGGGATTTTTCTTGTAGTTACTTTTTTATTTACAGGGAATTTTTTCCCAACAACTGAAACAAAAGATATATGGTTTTATTCAGGTTTATTTATGGTTCTTTTTTCAGTCTTATTTATAGAACCTTTTTATTCATCCCCTAAAAATGTTATAACTAATTCGATACCATTATTACTTGTTTATCTTGCAATTCAAAAATCATTTAAATCTAATATTCTTTGGTGGATATCAATAGGAACTATTTTATTTTTAATATTGATTTCAATATTTGCTATGGCTTTATTCCAAGAAAATGTAAGCTCTGAAACAACTCGAAATAAAATTTCTGAAAAATTAAAATCATTTGCTGTTATATTTGGACAAGGTAAAGTAATATATTCAGCAGTTTTCCTATCGGTATTATTTCTTTATCAAGTTGAATTAATCAGAACAATACCCGATACTTACTATTACACCATGGTAATACTATGGGGATGCTTATTGCTTATTAATACAAAAGCTATTCATAGTAGTTTTTCACCAATTGTTAGAGACAAACAAACAAATGCAATTGGCGAAATTTTTAGTGTACAATCTGAAAAGATGTTTTTAGTTAAGTTATTTGAAGATAAAAAAAATGTTAAAAAATTTGATTTAGTTAAATTTAGATATAAAATGGATTCTTCTTTTGATTGTATAAACAATGGTTTTATATTTGATACATATAATTTAAACAATCAAAAATGGGCTAAGGTATTACTTCTTCATATTGATAAAGAAAACTGTAAGAAATTGAAAAGTAATACTCTTTACAAAATAGATGACAAAGAAAAAATATCATTACTTACTAAAGATTTGTGCATTGAATCATTTGTTGGCGTTATTATTGAAGGTACAAAAATTGGGAATATAAAATTTGAATATTCAAAAAAAATAAATGATTTACAGGAAGGAGACCTTTTAGAATTAGAAGTTGATGGAACAAAAATATTCTATCAAGTGTTCGGTGGAATAACCAATTCCGAGAAACTTGAATTGAAAGATGAATCTGGTTTTATTGAGGGTGAAGCAATACAATTAGGTACTTGGAACGATACAAATTTATCATTTGAAAAGTATGGGTGGCTTCCACAAATAAATACACCTATATTTAGAGCAAATACAGAAAATATTAATGTTCCAGATTTTAATTTCCCTGAGTACAAACTTGGTGTAATACCAAGTACAAATTTACCATCAATTATTAATCTAAATTATGCTGTAAGTCATCATTTAGCTCTTCTTGGAGTGACTGGTTCGGGTAAATCTTTTATCGCTCGTGAGCTTATTAAGGAACTCAGTATTGATACCAAAATTATAATAATCGATTTTACAGGAGAATGGAAAGAAAAATTACAAGAACTTTCCCCAGTAGATATTATCAATACAGATAAATTACCTGTCATGGAAAAACTAATTGCTGAAAAAGAAACAGAATCTTCAAACAGAAATTCCGATAAATCAAAGATTTTAGAATTCAAAAGAAAAATCCAGGAACAATTATTTAATTATTTTAAAGATTTTATGGAATCTAATAATAAAGTTGCATTGTTTGAGATTCCTGAACTTTCAAATACCACCTTTATTTTAGAATTCACTCAGTTATTCATAGAAAGTATTTTCAGTTATGCGAAGACAAAAAGAGGAAGTAAAATATGTCTGGTGCTTGAAGAAGCTCACACAATTGTTCCTGAAACAGGTTTCTTAGGCGACCTTGGTGATTACGGTAGTTCAAAAGCATTAGTAAGTAAAATGAGTCAAATTGCCCTTCAAGGAAGAAAATTCGGTGTCGGACTAATTGTAATTGCTCAGAGAACTGCTAATGTTTCAAAGACTGTTCTAACTCAATGTAATACCATTATTTGTTTTCAAGCATTTGATGAAACAAGTTTTGCTTTTCTTGGAAATTATATCGGAAAAGATTTGACTCAAGCATTACCTAATTTAAAATTATATCACGCAATAGTCACTGGAAAAGCAATAAAATCTAACATTCCTATGATTGTCAATTTAGAAAGAAAAACACATGCACCCAATAACTGAAAATCAAATAGAATATTCGGCAATAGAAATCCTGAAGGAAATGGGCTGGGATTATGCAAATGGTAAGGATATTTCTCCTGAAGGTCTTTTTTGCGAAAGAGAAAGTTTCGGTGATGTTTTATTAGTCGGCAGACTAAGAGATTCCTTAATAAGACTGAATCCCAATATTCCGCATAATGCAATAGAATCAGCAATTCAGAGAGTTCAGAGAATTGTTTCAACTGATTTACTGCATAATAACGAAGAATTCCATAAATATCTGATTGAAAAAGTCCGAATCCCTTATCAGCAAAATGGCTACGAAAGAAGTTATGAAGTTGCATTAATAGATTTTGAAAATATCGAAAATAATCAATTCCTCGTTGTTAACCAACTAACAATAGTCGAAAATAATCAGAACAAACGACCTGACGTCATACTTTACGTTAATGGTTTACCTATAGTCGTATTTGAACTAAAGAACGCCACAGACGAGAAAGCGGACATTCAGAGTGCATACAATCAACTTCAAACTTATAAAGCGATTATACCCACTTTATTTAATTATAATGCTATTTGTATTATCAGTGATGGGTTGGATTGCAGAGCAGGCACTCTCACTTCAGGATTGAACCGTTTTATGGCTTGGAAATCAGCCGATGGAATAAAAGATGCTTCCCGATTCAAAGGACAGTTACAGATATTACTTCAGGGAATGATGAATCCGGCAACTCTACTCGATTTGGTAAGGAATTTCATTGTATTTGAGAAAACTCAGAAACTCGACCAAAAAGGAATAGTGCAATCATTCACCGAAAAGAAATTAGCCGCATATCATCAGTATTATGCAGTAAATAAAGCAGTAGAATCAACAATAGAAGCATCCGGCATAAATGGGAATAGAAAAGGTGGAGTTGTTTGGCACACTCAAGGTTCAGGTAAAAGTTTGAGTATGGTTTTCTTTACCGGAAAACTAATTACTTCACTGCAAATGAAAAACCCGACTGTGGTTGTAATAACTGATAGAAATGATTTAGATGACCAATTATTCGATACTTTTTCTGCCTCCAGACAGTTATTAAGGCAAGAACCCAAACAAGCAGAAAACAGAGATAACTTAAAGGAATTACTCAAAGTAGCTTCCGGTGGGATTGTTTTCACTACAATACAAAAGTTTTTACCGGAAGATAATAAATCTCATTATGACCAACTTTCAGATAGAGAAAACATAGTTGTAATTGCTGACGAAGCCCACAGAACCCAATATGGATTTGGTGCAAAATTAGTTGATGAAAGAGATAAAGAAACCAAAGAAGTAATTGGGAAAAGGATTGCGTACGGATTTGCTAAATATATGCGTGATGCTTTGCCAAGTGCCACTTATATTGGTTTCACAGGTACACCGATTGAACTAACCGACAAAAATACTCCACAGGTATTTGGAAATTACATTGACCGATATGACATTAAAGATGCAGTTGATGACGGAGCAACAGTTTCAATTTATTACGAAAGCAGATTAGCAAAAGTAAATCTTGATTCAGAAGGTAAAAAATTAATAGAAGAATTCGATAAAGAACTCGAGGAAGACGAAGAACTAACAGAGAGACAAAAGGCAAAAGCTAAATGGACAAAACTCGAAGCAATTATTGGAAATAAGGAAAGACTCAAAAATTTGGCGAGTGATATGGTCAATCACTTTGAGCTTAGACAAAGCGTTTTCGAGAGTAAAGCATTGATAGTAGCAATGAGCCGTAGAATAGCCGCTGAACTTTATAAAGAAATCATTGCAATTAGACCTAACTGGCATAGTGATGATTTGACGAAAGGTGTAATTAAGGTTGTAATGACTTCCAGTAGTTCCGATGGTCCCGAAATAGCAAGGCATTACACTACAAAACAGCAACGAAGGGACTTATCTGACAGAATGAAAAATCCAGATGATGAACTTAAAATTGTAATTGTAAGAGATATGTGGCTGACAGGTTTTGATGTGCCTTGCTTGAATACAATGTATATTGACAAACCAATGCGTGGACATAATCTAATGCAAGCAATTGCAAGGGTAAATCGTGTGTTCAAAGATAAACCAGGTGGATTAATCGTAGATTATCTTGGAATAGCTTCAGACTTGAAAAAAGCACTTTCATTTTATGGAGATGCAGGTGGTAAGGGAGAACCGGCAGTAAATATTGAAAAAGCATTTGATGCCTTTTTAGAGAAAATCGAAGTAATTCAACAGATGTTCCGTGAGGAAAGCAATACCCGAAAGGATATTTTAGTAGAAGAACCCCACGCTTATTATTCAGAGAGTTATTCTTTTAATTTTAAGAGATTCTTTGAAGCAGAATCACAAGAAAAACTTTCAATCATTCTACAAGCTGAAGAACATATATTAGGATTGAAGGAAGGTAAAGAAAGATTCATAAAAGAAGTTGGATTGATGAGTCAGGCATTGTCACTCTGCATTTCTAAAAATGAAGTGAGAGAATATTTACCGGAAGCAGCATTCTTTCAATCTGTTCGAGCAAGATTAACGAAATTCACCGGAACAGGAATCTCCAAGAAAAATTATGATTACGAAACAGCAATAAAGCAGTTAGTAGATAAAAGTTTGGTTAGTGAAAAAGTAGTAGATATTTTTGATGCGGCAGGACTTCAAAAACCTGACATATCAGGATTAGGAATACTATCAGAAGAATTCCTTGCAGAAGTACAAGGAATGAAGCATAAGAATATTGCAATCGAACTCTTAAAGAAAGTTTTGAATAATGAATTGAAAGCAAGAACCAAGACAAATCTCGTAAAAAGCCACAAGTTACTTGAAATGTTGGAAAGCTCCATCAAAAAATATCAAAATAATTTACTTACTACCACCGAAATTATCCAAGAATTAATTAATATTGCAAAAGAGATAAATGAAAGTGACAGAGAAGGAGAGAAATTAGGACTGTCGAAGGATGAAGTTGCCTTTTATAATGCACTTGAAGTCAATGAAAGTGCTGTAAAAGTACTTGGGGATGAGACCTTGAAAGAAATTGCAAGAGAAATCTCCGAAAAAGTAAGAGCAAATGCAACAATTGATTGGACAATCCGAGAAAGTGCCAGAGCAAGATTGATGGTTATCGTTAAAAGAACTTTGAATAAATATGGTTATCCACCAGACAAGCAACAAAAAGCAGTATATACCGTGTTAAAACAAGCAGAGTTGTTGGCTGATGAAATAACAAGTGGCGAGTAGTTTGAAAATTTTCATACAACAACAAATTCTCAAATAAATATACAAGAAGTTAGAGAATACAAAATATTCTACTTATTCTTTTTCCCAAATCGCTTTTCAAGAGCAGAACGAACATTTTCTATACCTTCCGGTTTTGCTATTTTCTTGTATACCTCAAAAGATTTTGAATCACGATGACCAGTTGAGGCCATAACTTCTCTATCCAAAGCACCACCCCTTAATGATTCAACTGTGAATGTTAATCTTCCATAGTGGTTGCTTATTACTTTGAATTTTTCTATTTTAGTAACTTTTCTTCTATTTAGTGACTTCCATACTCTTTCGATAGTATCATTAAGACCAGCATTTTCGCATATATCCCTTATATTATCATTTAACTTTTTAATTGAAGGTACAGGCAAAGAGAAATAATATTTTTCCAATATCTGGAGAGCTGGCTCAATCAGAGGAATAATTACATCATTATTTGTCTTGGTTTGTTGAAATTTCAATATTTTATTATCAAAATCAATCCTTTCTTTAGTAATAGCTTTAAGATCGTTATAACGAAGCCCCGTGAATATTTGCAGTAAAAAACAGTCTTTTGAAATTTGCATTATATCAGATGATGGGACATAATCAAATATTTTCTTAAATTCATCATTCGATAATGCGAATTTTTGGCTTTCTGTATTTAAGTTAAGCGATCTCAAGGTATTAGAGAAATGAATTTTATGTTGATTATTATCTGTAAATGAAAATTCAAAAGCTTTATTAAGTAAAGTCGAGAATATTTTAATAGATTTATGAATAGAAGGATCTTGCAAGTTTTTCTTTAGAGATAAGAAATATGCATATTTTTTTATTAAATCTTGATTGACATCTTCAATAAAAATCTTTTTCTTCAGCTCATCCTTTTGAAATGAAATGATGTAATTTACATTAGTGCGATATTTTTTGATTGTAGAATGTTGAAATTCTGGAGAATTAGAAATTCTTTCAAGAACATCTGATACTATCTCAGGTATTGTTCTTCTATTAAAATTTTGAGCATTATTTTCTTCAGGTTGGAGTAAATTATTAAGGAATGATAAAAACTCAGGTTTTGAGATAGCCTTTTTCAATGCTAAGTTGTTATAATAATATTCATTAATGTTTGTTTTAATATTTTCAAGATAGCTATTCAGTTCCTTTTCATTATGAATATTTCTTTTAAATTTTTCTCTCTTTGTGTCGAATTCACCTTCTTTTACACTTAATCCTATTGTCTTTTGGATTCTATTTCCATCCCAGGATAATGATATTTGAATTGGGTATAATTTTCTTCCTGCCATTTTTAGCAAATAAAAATTCATTCTCATAATCTTCACTACTTTGATATTTGATGTATGCAAAATTACGAAAAAAAACAATATGTTTAACAGTTTGTTTAACATTTTTTTTGATATCCAAAGAATATTAATACAATATAAGGAACATGTATATTCCTATATAATACTTGTATACTGTTATCTGCGTAATCTATACTTGTTTTTACTTGTCAATACTAATATTACAGTAGGAGTCCCTCCGGGCCCACAACGATGCCCTGAATGCCTCTCTCATTCAGGGTTTTTATTTGCCTCTCAAATATCTAAACGGTTTTTGTTTTTTTTACAAAATAATTTGTAAGAAATTTGTAAGTTTGTAGTTTATTGCATTTATGATGAGAGAAAGTATGAGTAGTAGGTTTATTGTGAATTCTCAATTGTTATTCTTGAAGAAATTCTGGATTATAATTTTTGCAGTTGCTAATTTAAATTTGTTATTTTCTCAACCTGATTCACTTAATACTCATACAACAGTTAGCTTGAAAATTTCTACTCTTGATTTTCAAAATTCCAAAAAGGTTGTGCTTGATTTCATCCAAAAGCATGATATAAAAATTGTAATGCAAAAGGAAAATAGAACAAATTTAAATATTAATTTTATTTCAAATCAAACTGAATTTGAAGAATTTGAAGCAATTTCTAATAAACTTGGTTTTACAATGTCGAAAGATATCGTTTCCAATAATAATTACCCACAAATTCAAGAAAAAAGAAAAGAACTAAATTATTTAAGAGAAAAGAATGAGTCTTACTCCGTATATCGTTCAAAAATAGATGAAAATGACGAAAATTATTCGCAAGTCTGGAAGGAACAATTGGATATTGAAGAAAAAATCTTTAACCTTGATCAAGAAATTAGCAAGCTCAATAAATCAGGCAATACATTCGATATAAATTTATTTTTGATGGATGAGTCTACTGTTCCTGAGAAAACAGGTGTTTCTTTTGTGAATATGCCAGGGATTGAATATTCAATGCTCAATATTGACCAACCTGTTTCCAATGTTTCTTCTTCACAATATAATGGGTATATTTTAAAATACTTGTTCACTCGTGGTAAAAGTTATTTCACTGTTGGCGCTTATAAGGCACTTAATAAAACTGCTGTCGATTCGAATATATATTCTGATTTATTCATTCTCGGTTTTGGGCAGGATTTTTATTCTAGGTATTTCGGCAAGGGTAGCAATCACTTTTTGAATTTATATTCTGGTTATACTATTGGTTATTTGATGGGTACCGGTGCTGATAAATCCATAAATATGTTCTATGTTTCTCCTTCGATTGGCTTAGAATTATACAAAAATAAATATATTTTGATCGATACCAAAGCTACTTATTTTGTTCCTCTCAAATATACTAGAAATCTGAGGGGATATACTTTAAATACTTCTTTCAATTTTGCTTTTTAAAACTGAGTTGTTTAATTAATCTGCAATAAAAATACGCAATTTTATTGCGTCTTTTTTTTAATATATTGTTATCACATTAGCGGGATCTCTTTGTGCCTCCATTTCCTCCACTACCTTTGGATTTCTTTTTATTACTTTTATTGTTACTCTTTTTGCTTTTCTTATTATTTCCATTATCATTGTTGTTACCGTGTTTACTTTTGTCAACTTTGTGATTATCTTTCCCACGGTTATTGTCTCTAAAGTGCCGTCCATTATCATCGTCATTATTTTTATGTTTATCACCCTTATTAATTCCTTTTTCATCATAATTTGTGAAATGATGAATGCCTCCATTTGAATGATTATTATGATTTCCCTTATGATGTTTGAATTTATCACGCCATGGAAAATAAAAATTATCAGTATAGAATCTTCGTTCAGCTCTACCTAAGTGGAAATGTCGGTAATGAATGGGCAGCTTCGTGGAATAACACCAATTGCCGCCACTTGAATAATAATATCCATGATTGTAAAAATCGTAATAGAGATTATACTGAGGGAAATATACATAACCGGAATTATATCCATTATAATACTCATCCATCCAGTATTGGTCATCGGGATAAGCCCGGTAAATGGTGCATCCTCCAAATAGCAGCATTGTGGCTGCCAACATATAAAGAATTAATTTTGTATTTTTCATTTTTCCCTCATCCAATGATTGTTTCATCTAAATCAATTTGCAAACATAGATAATTTACTATATTAGACTAACTAAATCTTAAAATGTTTAATATAAGCTAAAAAAAGGAACATTACTTGTTTTTCATTTTTTGGGCAACACAAATCTCATTGCATTTGGTACAATTTCAAAAGTACATTCTGTTGCAAAAAAGCATTCACCATCCAGATTCACTGCCGCAGGAGTCGTCGACCTAATTATAAGTTTATTTCCTTTTGTGTATTGAGTAATATCCCAAGAGAGATGCTCCCCTGCTTTGAATTTTGAAATTAAAGGAATTAGACTGAGTCTGCCAAGTGTTTTCTTGACAATTACAAAATCAAGTTTACCATCATTCACTTCTGCAAGCGGTGCTGAATAAAATCCACCTCCGTACCATTTAGAATTTGCAGCAATACAGAAAAGACTGTTTTGTGTAAATTCTTCTTCATCATCAATTTTAATCGTAAAAATGTTGTTAATCTTTTTTAGAAGACAGTAAAATATTGACGAATAATAAGATGCATGACCTGAAATGAATGGAATTTTTTTGAATAGTTCTTGTTTCATTGCAATTTCAGCATCTAAACCCATAGAACATTGATTTATAGCATACAAATCTCCACAGCGGATCATATCAATTTCTACTGCTTCACCATCAATCAAATTCTCTACTTTTTGAAATAATTCCACTCCTCCAAAATATTTCACGAAATCATTGCCCGAACCAGAAGGGATATGAGTAATCTCAACATTTTCGAAACCAATTGCCCCATTTGCAACTTCCAACAAAGTACCGTCTCCTCCACAAGCATAAAAGCGAATTTTTTCTCCTTCAACTGCCTTTACCTTAACATATTGCACAGCATCTCGTTTTGCCTTTGTCACATAAATTTCATAATCCAAGTTTCTCTTTTTGCAAATTTTCTCAATGAGTGGAATAATATGAAGTTTTTTTTCCCCTTTTCCTGCTTCAGGATTCACCACAAAGCAATGTTTCATAGAATTTCCTTGCTATGGTTTATTAATTTGCAAAGTTAAAGAAAAAGTTCAAATGTTTTAGCAATAATTGTGAAAATAATTCGGAATATTCAGTAATTAACGGATATAAAATGAGATATTAATATGCAGCTATCGAATATAGAAAGATTAATAAAAATTGCTGAAGATACTTTCGATTTCCGTAATGACGATTCTCAGTTGAATGTTACTCCGGAAATTATTGAACAATTACAAAAAATTCATCCAGCTGCAATGTCTGAAGAAACTAATGAAAACGGTCCAATTGCTTGGTTACTAGTGATCCCCACTAATGAAGACCTTATGAAAAAATTCCTTGCAAATGAAATCAATGAACGAGAACTCTTCGAACTAACTCCTTTGAATATTAAATACGATTCTATTTACCTGTGTTCGGCACTCGTTTTGGACGAATACCGCAAAAAAGGTATCACAAAAGGATTAGCACTCAACGCTATAAAGAAAATTCAACAAAACCATCCAATCAAATCGCTTTTTGTATGGACTTTTTCTCGTGAAGGTGAGTTGGCAGCTGAATCCATAGCCAGAAGTACAGGTTTGGAATTATTCCGGAAATAAAAAATCCCGCATAATGGCGGGATTTTTCTTTTTTCAAATATTAATGTTTTCTACATTGCATCAATAATTGCATTCAAAGTAGTGCTTGGACGCATAACACTGAATGTCTTAGCAGTGTCAGGCATATAGTAACCACCCAAATCTGCCGGAGCACCTTGTGCAGCGAGCAATTCAGCAGCTATCTGTACTTCTTTTTCATTCATTTCTTTTGCAACAGGTGCAAAACGAGCTTTGATTTCAGCATCATCATTTTGTTCTGCCAATGCATTTGCCCAATATTGAGCCAAATAGAAGGATGACCCACGATTGTCAATTTCATTCACTTTACGAGAAGGCATCCTAGCATTTTCTAAATATTTACCAACTGCAATATCCAAAGTAGCAGCGAATACACCTGCTTTTGCATTTCCTGTAACTTGCTGGCAAAGTTCGAGTGAAGGAACCAAAGCACAATATTCACCAAGTGAATCCCAACGTAAGTGTCCTTCTTTTTGCAACTGCTGTACGTGCTTAGGGGCGGATCCACCGGCACCTGTTTCGAAAAGTCCGCCGCCATTCAAAAGTGGAACGATGGAAAGTACTCTTGCAGATGTGCCAAGTTCCAAAATTGGGAATAAATCTGTTAAATAATCACGAAGTACATTACCAGTAACGGAAATTGTATCCAAGCCCTGACGAATTCTTGCAAGTGAGAAATTCATTGCTGCTTCTGGGTTCATTATCTTGATTTCCAAACCTGTTGTATCGTGGTCTTGCAAGTATGTATTTACCTTAGCAATAACCTGGCGGTCGTGAGCTCTGTTCTCGTCAAGCCAGAAAATTGCAGGACAGTTTTGTGCTTTAGCACGAGTAACAGCTAATTTCACCCAATCTCTAATTGGCAAATCTTTTGCCTGGCAAGCACGGAAAATATCACCTTTTTGTACATTCTGACTAAGTAACACATTACCTGCCATATCTACAATTCTGATAGTTCCTTCAGCTTCAGCTTCGAATGTTTTATCGTGTGAGCCGTATTCTTCAGCCTTCTGTGCCATAAGCCCAACATTGGAAACATTACCCATAGTTGCAGGATTGAATTGTCCTTTTTCTTTTGCATCTTCCAAAATTGCTTTGTAAATTGTAGCGTAGCAGCGATCAGGAATAATTGCCATAGTGTCTTGCAACTGATCATCATTATTCCACATTTTACCACCATCACGGATTACGTTTGGCATTGATGCATCTACAATAATGTTATTAGGCACATGCAAATTAGTAATTCCATAACGGGAATCCACCATTGCGAGAGGTGCATGAGTTGCATAACATGAATTGATGTCAGCTAATATTTCTTCCTTTTTGTCAGCAGGCAATCTATCTAATTTATCTATTACATCCTGCAAACCATTATTCAAATTTACACCAATTTCTTTCAACGAAGCAGCATGTTTGTCCAAAGCATCTTTGTAAAAAATGGAAACTGCATGACCGAACATTTTAGGATCGGAAATTTTCATCATAGTTGCTTTCAAGTGCAATGAAATTAATACACCTTGTTCTTTCGCTTCTGCAAAAGCAGTTTCATAAAATTTACGAAGTGCAGCAACTTCCATTTTTGTTGAATCTAATATCTCACCGGCTTGCAGCGAAAGTTTTTCTTTCAATACTTTAACGGAGCCATCTTGACCAACAAATTCGAAACGAACATCAGTTGCTTTATCCAAAGTAACTGAAGTTTCATTTCCATAAAAATCATTTGCATCCATGTGTCGAACACTTGCTTTAGAGCCGCTTTCCGGCCAAGGTTTCATCATTCTGTGAGGATTTTGCTTCGCAAATTTTTTCACGGATAAAGCAGGACGACGGTCTGAATTACCTTCACGCAAAACAGGATTAACTGCAGAACCGAGAACTTTGGCAAAACGTGTTTGTAATGCTTTTTCTTCATCATTTTTTGGTTCTTCAGGATAATCAGGAATATTATATCCTTTACCTTGCAATTCTTTTATCGCAGCTTGCAACTGAGGAATTGAGGCACTAATATTTGGTAATTTAATAATATTTGCTTCAGGTGTTTGTGCCAAATTGCCAAGTTCAGTTAAGTAATCGGCAACTTTTTGGTCTTCAGTCAAATTTTCAGGAAAATTAGCGAGGATACGGCCTGCCAATGAAATGTCTCTTGTTTCAACATCAATGCCTGTTCCCTTTGTAAAAGCTTGAACGATTGGAAGCAAACTGTAACTTGCCATTTCAGGTGCTTCGTCAATTTTTGTCCAGATAATTTTGTAACTATTCATATTATTTTTTAAAATTATGGTTTAAAAATTATAAATTAAATGTCTGTTTTGTGAAAAATTATAGATTTCAAAATTAAGCAATTTGTTTTTATTATGAGTATTATAAAGGTAAGAAAATATAAATCGAATAATTAATAAACCTTAATTATTTGTGATAGATTTTTTTTATTTAATTTTGGAAAAATATTGAAAATGGAAAAAATAAAAATTACAACTTTTAAAACTCCTATTGGAGAAATTCTGATAGGTTCATTCAATTCAAAACTGGTTATGGTTGACTGGAAATGGAGGAAAATGCGTTCAACCATCGACAAACGTATTCAGAAATTTCTGCAAGCTGAATTTGAAGAAGGTAAGAATGAAGTAATTTCCAAAACAATTGAACAATTGGATGAATACTTTATTGGAAATCGAAAAGGATTCGATTTACCCATTATGCTCTGTGGGAAAGAATTTCAGCAAAAGGTCTGGAGTGCCTTGCTGGCAATTCCGTACGGACAAACATCTACTTATTTGAAACTTGCAGAAAAAATCGGAGATTCCAAAGCAGTTCGTGCTGTGGCTAATGCAAATGGGGCAAACGCAATTTCAATTATAATTCCCTGCCATAGGATAATTGGCTCTGATGGCGAACTGGTGGGATACGCAGGCGGCTTGCCGGCTAAGAAAAAGCTACTAGAATTAGAAACAAAATTCTTGTAATTACTTCAAACACTTATTATACTAATTCCCCAAAAGAAAAGAGTATCTACATATCTCTATTATTCGTAATTTTGTAAATTAATAAAAAATACAAACATAATTATGATTGTTAGAGTTAGATTTGCTCCATCGCCAACGGGGTATTTGCATGTTGGTGGATTGCGTACTGCATTGTACAATTACCTTTTTGCTCGCCATCATGGCGGAAAAATGATTCTCCGAATTGAAGATACTGATAGAACCCGACTGGTAGAGGGTGCTCAGGAAAATTTGATTAAGTCGCTGGAATGGGCAGGTATAAACTTTGACGAAGGACCTCACATTGGCGGTGATTTCGGCCCTTATATTCAATCTGAAAGATTCGACCTTTACAAAAAATATGGTATGGAATTAATTGAATCCGGACATGCTTATTATGCTTTCGATACTCCTGAGGAAATCGATGCAATGAGGGAAAAACAAAAATCTACAGGTGATTTCAAATATCAACGTGATTTGATGAAAAACTCTCTTAATCTTACGACAGAAGAAACAAAAAAGCAAATAGAAGAAGGTCACCCTTATGTAATACGCATGAAAGTACCTCATGAACAGGAAATTGTTTTCCAGGATATTATTCGTGGCGAGGTGAAAGTAATCGGAAAAGAAGTAGATGACCAAGTCTTGCTTAAAAGCGACGGCTTCCCCACTTACCACTTAGCAAATGTTGTTGATGACCACTTAATGCAAATAACTCACGTAATTCGAGGAGAAGAATGGCTTCCGTCCACTCCAAAGCATACTTTACTGTACCGGGCATTCGGCTGGGATGTCCCTGAATTTGCACATTTACCACTTTTACTTAATAAAGATAAATCTAAATTGAGCAAACGTCAGGGAGATGTTGCTGTGGAAGATTATGTTGCAAAAGGCTTTTTCAAAGATGCCTTCATCAATTTTATCGCCTTGTTGGGTTGGAATCCGACAGGTGACCGAGAAATATACTCATTCGATGAACTAATAGAATTTTTCAATCTGGAAAAGGTGAATAAAGCAGGCGCTGTATTCGATTTGGAAAAACTTACATGGGTAAATGCTCAATACCTGCGAACAAAGTCAATGGATGAACTTGCTGATTACATTATTCCGTACTTAGAAAGTCAAAATCAAAATTATATTAATCGTGATTTTCTAAAGCAAGTTATTGACCTCTTCAAGGAAAGAATTGAAAATATGTTGGATTTGTATGAAACAACAAATTATATGTTCGCAAAACCAACCGAGTTCGACTTGGAAGCATTAAAGAAAAATTGGAAAGAAGAAACTACTGAAATTATGCCGAAATATTTAGAGTTTCTGAAAACCCAAAGTGATTGGACTCATTCACCTCTTTACGAAGCAACAAAAATATTTTGCGAAGAACAAAATTTTAAAATAAAATTCATCGTGAATCCTTTGCGGATAATGATTACAGGCTCTTCCAAGGGTGCCGGCATGTTCGAAACAATGGAATTACTTGGTAAAAAGGAATGTATTGATAGAATTGAATATTTTTGGGCTAATATTAGCCTTAAATAAAAAAATCTCATTTGTTTATTATTTTTTTCATGGAGTTAATCATGGCTAAAGAACAGAAAGTAAAAAAAGAAGATAAGAAGAAACCCGCAAAGACTTTGATTGAAAAAAGAAAGGAAAAACAAGAAAAGAAACTTGCCAAGAAATAATATCTTCTTTATTTAATCAAAAGGTTAATTATTCTTATAAGAAAATTAACCTTACTTTACTAAAAAACTCTTTGTCGTATTTTAAATACGACAGTGAGTTTTTTTTTAAAATTTTCATTTTATAACTAAAGTTTTATTAATTAAACTACCATAATAATGATTTTTTCAATGAAGTGTTTTCCAGTGAAAAAGGAGAAACATGCCCGGTTGTATTTTGCCAAAGCAAACAAGTAAACTATTGATGTATTCAATGCGTGAATAATTTCCGAAAATGGCAATATGTGCTACAAGCCAGCAATATACGTTAGTGAGCTTATGAAGTAAAAGTATTTAATATTTTTTTTTAATATTAACCAAAAACTAAGCATATCCCTTTTTTTTTTTTTTTTTATTATTTCAAAATAATTAAAAATTTCATACTTCTAGCAAGATAAGTTTTTATTTAATAATTGAGATATCTAAGAGTTGATTATCAATGACATTTTTCAAAATACTATTTGTCATTGAGATGCAAATCAAAGTTACACATACTACGAAGTTTTACACTAATAAATTGAGAAAATACTCATTATTGTTAAAATAAATCTCTTCGGAGGCAAGATTGAAAAAGTTATTTTACCTACTCTTTGCACTCATTTACCTCCCCTATATTGTGTCCGCACAAAGCATCGACAAAAATAATTACTTGTCAAATAATTCCCTTGCGGGAATTAATAGTATTGGGGACGAAAATTTAATTGGTCCTGATGGTCTTCCAATGTACGCAAAAGGCCAGATATTCCTAAAAATTCGGAATGACCGAATGACAGATTTCTTAAAGAATACCTCAAGTTTTCAGCAATTCGGACTTCCCTCTCTGGATAAAATAGGTATTCTTTACAACGTTAAATTAATAAAACACGCATTTACATTATCAAAAAACTTATCTCAAAAAGTTGATAATCGGATTTTAATCCCTACGGATAATAGAAACTTACAAAGCATTTTCATAGTAAATTTCGATGCAAGATTTAAGAGTTTCGATATTATCAAAGAATATTTACAATTGCCTGAAGTTGAATATGCAGAACTGATACCACTTAATTATGAAGTTGAAATTCCAAATGATGTCCTATTTGGTTCAGAACAACATTTAATTCAAATGAGATGCCCTGAAGCTTGGGATATTCATCATGGTGAAGATGGAGATCCAAATATCATAATTGGAATTTGTGATACAGGAATTGATTGGAAGCATCCTGATTTAACAGGCAATATGTATAATAATTTGGGTGAAGATGCTGATGCTGACGGCAGAACAATTGTATTTGACGGTCTTAATTGGGTGTTTGATGCAGGCGATATAAACGGAATAGATGATGATGGAAATGGCTATGTAGATGATTTGAGTGGATGGAATTTTTACACGGGTGATGGTACTGCACAAAATAACATTATGGGTTCATCAGCAAATCGTCACGGTACTCATGTTGCAGGAATAGTTGCTTCAGAGGATTCAATTTATAGAGGAATCGCACCCGATGCATCAATTATTAGCGTTAAGGTTTGTAATGCGTCAGGTAATTATTGCCCAACAGATGATGTAATTGACGCAATTGAATGGTGTCGAGATAACTCTAACTTATTTAATCCATTGTCGATATACAACATATCTGTGATAACTATAAGCTTAGGAGGTTCAGTATATAATAG
>Ga0154569_156_pt1 | contig 18407 bp, 11 predicted proteins | sample RifGroF2_FD_115998 | JGI IMG/M metagenome (GOLD analysis project Ga0154569, IMG submission 115998) | Ignavibacteria bacterium GWF2_33_9
ATATTTACATTTGGTAATGCTACCTGGCTAACTTCAACAGAACCATTCATATCAATTGAACAACTACCGTTGATTGTTGTACCAACAACAGTGTAATTACCGTTTTCGGAAACAGGAGGGAAAGTAATTTCAGAACCTGTACCAACCATAGTATAACCGGTTGCAATATTATTATTATAAAGTTCGTAAAGAACTTCAGTTTGTGAATTGTCAATTGCAATTACTGCTCCATCAGAACCCTGGCAGAATTTGCCGCTTCCGGTAATATTAAACACGGTTGGTGAAGTAACAGGAGCCAAAGAAATTTGGCCATCCATATAAATTGTGCATCCAGAAGTCGTGTTAGTAGCTAAAACGGTATAAACACCCTCTTCGTGGAAATAACCTAGAGAAATTTCATTCCCTGTTCCGGTGAAAGTATTCGAAATTGCAACACCATTGAAGAATACCGTATATGTAAATCCTATTTCAGAACCACTTAATTTGATTTCATTACCTTGCGAACCTTCGCAATAAGTGCCTGTAGAAAGAACATTGAATACTTTAGGAGCCGGAAGCATAATAACTGTCATTGTACCATTCATCTGTTCAATGCAATCTCCTTTAACAGAAATAGCTTCAATAGTATATGTTCCTTCTTCGGTAAAGTAACCGAAACTTATTTCATCACCACGACCTAGAATTGGAACTGAAACATCTTTACCGTTTAGTTTAATTTGATAATTAATACCAACATCGCCATGACTTAAACCTATAGCAACTCCTTCTCCACCTTCGCAATAAGTACCCGGTCCCGGTTGGTTATAATATTCGCCGCCGCCTGTCATATTATATGTAACAGGCATTGGAATAATTACGACATCCGATTCACCTGACATCCAGCTTTTACATCCGAACGGAGAAATTGCTTCAACTGTATATATTCCTATTGGTTTAAATTTTCCGAAATAGATAGGTTGATCAGTTCCCGGAATTAGCCCACCTACTTTAGTTCCTTCATGGTATAATTGATAATAAGTGTACTTCTCTGAATCATCAAGACCGATGAATGAACCTTCCTTTGCATTTGCGCAATAACCATTTGCACCAATTACATTGAAAGACATTGGTGGAGGAAATACAGTAATATTTGTTGAACTTGGAGTACCCATTGCTGCGGGATTAGATGAAATCACTCTAACTTTATAGTTGGAGCTTGGTTCTAAATCGAATTCTGGTAATTGACAGTTTATAAGTACTTCATCAACAGCTTGTATTTGTCCTATAATCCTTGGTGTACCGGTGAAATTCCCATTTACATCAGAAATCTGAACGCTAAAAATATTTCCTGGTTTTGCAGCACCCTTATCAATTGTATATGAAACCTGGAAAAAGTCTCCTTTGCACATTTGTGTTGGATTTACAGTTGTAGTTGTTATTGTAATCGGAGGTTCGAATGAAAATCTTGCCAAAACTGCATCATAACTTCCCGAATTATTTGTTTTATATGCACCTGATGTAACAGGGAAATTTGTTGAACTTGAATAAATTGAAATATAAACTCCATTGTTATGATCTGATTCTACATTATTGTAATAGTAACCATAATCATAATTACTGCCTCCTATGTATGAACTATATAAATAGGTTGAAGCATTGCTATTAAGTTTCACAACAAAAACATCGGGAGTTGAACCGGTAATATTGCAACTTACTGCACCAACTGTGCAAGGTAAATCAGTTGAATAAAGATATCCGGAAATAATTGCATTACCATCAGAATCGACTGCGATGCCTCTTCCATAATCGGAATTATTACCACCTACAAACGTGGAATATACTAAACCACCCGAAGGACTGAATTTTGTAATAATTGCTTCATTACCTTGATAAACCGTTCTAACTACTCCACTTGTTAATGGGTAATTCGATGAATTAGTATATCCAGTCACATAGACATAACCGTTTTGGTCAGAAGTAATGCCATATCCATAATCACTTGAAGTTCCGCCTAAATAAGTTGAGAATACCAGCGATGAACCTGTAGTATTGAATTTTGTTACAAAAATATCAGTTGAATTATATGTATTGTCGTAACAACCGCTTGTTGTTGGGTAATTGGATGAAGATGTATATCCTGTTACAAGGCAACTTCCAAATGGATCTACAAATATCCCATATCCATAATCACTTGAAGTTCCACCTAGATAAGTGCCATAGGAAAGGGCTGAGCCTGTTTGATTAATTTTCACAACAAAAACATCTGTTGAATTATTTATATTATCCCAACAGCCGCTTGTGGTTGGAAAGTTTGAAGACGAAGTATATCCGGTCATATACATATATCCATCAGGGCTTACTGTCATTGCATAGCTTATTTCAGTACTTGTACCGCCTATATAAGTTGAATAAGATAAAGCAGAACCTGCTGGATTAAGTTTAGTTGCCACTGCATCGGTGGAATTGTAAGTATTATCAAAGCAGCCGCTAGTCGTTGGATAATTTGATGAAGAAGTATATCCTCCCACATAGATGTACCCATTTTGGTCTGCACTGCACCCATACATATAATCGGAAGAAGTACCTCCTAAAAAAGAAGCAAACAATAATGTACTTCCATTTGAACTGAACTTTGCGATATATCCATCTGTAGAATTCCAAGTATTATCATAAGCGCCCGGAGTTGTTGGGAAGTTAGAAGATGAGGTATAACCACATATCAGTCCATTTGATGAATAGTCTGCCCCAACAGAATAAGCATAATCAGTTGAAGAACCGCCTATATAAGAAGCCCAAACTAACGGATCAATAATTAATTCGAGATTTTTATCATAATTCCCAATATCAAACTTAACAAATCCATTCCCTATGTCTTTAAATTTGCATTCTACTTGTTTTTTCACGTTTGTTTCGTTCTCCTGATAAGCAAATAATCTGTTAATCTCGACTTCACCAACAGATGTTGTAAATTCAATGTTCCCGCTAGAATTAATTCTATAGCTGTTTTGTCCATTAAACTGTAAAGTAATTTGATTAGGATCAGAACCAGGAGAAATAATGAAATCAAATCTTACTAACTCTTCATCGAAATAGTATTGAACATCAATACCTTTGTATGCATTTTTCAATGTAATATTTGAAAAGAGAGGAACATTAGAAGCCCACTTAGACTCATCATTTCCAAGGAAATAGTTGTAATAAGTTTCTTTCTTATCATTAGCAATATATTGTGCCTGTTCATTTAATCCAATAATATTACTATGTATTGCGTGGCCCCATAGCTTTGTAATGTGGCCATTTTCCATATTAGGATCCCCATTCTCAAGAAATTCTCTCGAATCTTTCTGTACTTTATAATAATCGAGTACAATTCCCTTCTTGGTAAGCCAGTAATTTAATCCATTCAGACGGACTAAATATTCAGCCTGACTATCCCATTGCCCCATATTCTTTATAAAGAATTGAGATTTATTGCTTGCCATATCAACAGGTTGAGTCTTGCTAAATGTATTAGTACTGACTGTTAGAAATAAAGCAATGCTTAGAAGTATTAATTTCTTCATTTCAGCTCCTTTTATTTAATTTTTATATTTTGTAAATTTGTCATATTAATTACTACAAATAATGAATTTATTCTTTACGTGTTGGTACTAAGCATACTACTTTTTATTGTAGTGAAATATAGAGTCGTTGAATTTTGCACAACTACTATGTAAATAATGTACTTAAAGCACCATCTGAACTATTCAAATTTAATAAAAAAAATGTAAATAATAACAATGTTTTTTAAAGTTAATTGCGATTAATTATTGTTGTAAGAAAATGAATTGAAAAAAGAAGGTATTTGTTCTCGATTATGGAGTATACGACAAAAAAAATGAAGCACATTTTTTAGATTCTCATGCAGAGTTATATCTGCTAAATGAGTGTTACAAATAAATAGCGTGATTTGTAGTTCTATATTTGCACTTAAAAAAAATGCCCCGTTTATTCGGGGCATTCAATTTGTTAAAGTAAAATGGACTATTTCACAACATTAAAATGTTTTGTAACATTGCCATCTGCGGTTGATAACTGCAAATAATAGTTTCCATTCAATAATTTGGAAATATCAATATTCATCGTATTATTTCCTTCAGCAACTAAACCTGAAACTATCTCGAGAACTTTGTTACCAAGAACATCATAAATCGCAAGGTCTATGTTTTGAGCATAAGTCAAGAAATAATCAAATTTTATTTCAGTTTTTGCAGGATTAGGTTCAATCAAAGAAATACCTGCGGTTCCATTGGAATTCAAAGATTCACCGTCATCATCTACGCTATTTGCCGGGAGTACAGTAACAATATCTGTTTTAGAAACTTTCTTCGTGTCAGTTTCATGGCCTACTGTAAGCGAAACTGTATATTTTCCAACTTGTTTGTATGTATGAGTTGGATTTTCCTGAGGACTTGTTATTCCGTCACCAAATTCCCACAAATATGATGAAATGTAGCCAGTGGAAGCATTTTCGAATTCAACAAGGAATGGTACATCACCTAAAGCAGGTTTTACAATGAAGTCAGCTACAAGTTGATTGCCTAATGCTGCAGTTTTTAATGTAGAATTTGCACAACCAAATTCATTTGTGCGATAAACTTCAACAGAACCTAATTTACTGTCTGCCCATTTAACAGTAATCGTTGAACTTGTATTACTTCCTATGATTTCACCATTATTCACTTTCCAAAGATAGGAATCACCAGAAACAGGAGCCTCAATTGAATAAGTTTCAGTAGTATTCATTTCAGGATTGAAATTACCTGTGATATTCACATTAGGTAATGCCACCTGACTTACAACAACGTTACCACTCATTGAAATTGAGCAATTCCCACTGATTGTTGTACCAACAACAGTGTAATTTCCATTTTCGGAAACAGGAGGGAAAGTAATTTCAGAACCTGTACCAACCATAGTATAACCTGTTGCAATATTATTATTATAAAGTTCGTAAAGAACTTCAGATTGTGAATTGTCAATTGCAATTACTGCTCCATCAGAACCCTGGCAGAATTTGCCGCTTCCGGTAATATTAAACACAGTCGGTGAAGGAACGGGAGCCAAAGAAATTTCTCCATCCATTAACTTAGTGCAACCTGTTGTTGAATTTATTGCTAAAACAGTATAAACACCTGCTTTATTGAAATAACCCAGAGAAATTTCATTTCCTGTACCGGAAGTAGTTTTATTAGTAGATTTACCATCCATAAATACAGTGTAAGTGAAACCGGATTCAGAGCCGTTTAGTTTGATTTCATTACCTTGAGTTCCTTCGCAGTATTTTCCTGATGAAAGTATTTTATAAACAGTTGGAGCAGGAAGCATAGTAACTGTGATAGTGCCATTCATTGGTGCGAAACAACCGCCTTGTTTAGATAAAGCTTCGATTGTATAAGTGCCGGGTTCAGTGAAATATCCGAATGAGAATTTAGAACCCTGTCCGGCTGTCGGAACAGATGCATCTACACCATCCAACTTTAGGGTATAATTTACACCAAAATCACCATGGCTAAGACCAATAGCAACACCTATATCACCTTCACAATAATTACCATTGCCAGGTTGATCGTAGTAAAGTCCGCCACCTGTAACATTATATACGTCAGGAAGAGGAATCATTTTAATATCAAGAAAGCCAGCCATCATATTTTTACATCCATAAGGTGATATACCCTCAATATTATAAATCCCGGGCTGTTTGAATCTGCCAAAGTTTAATGGCATATTAGTCCCAGCAAGAGGTGTACCAACTTTAATTCCGTCACGATAAAGCTGATAGTAGGAATATTTTTCTGATTTTTGTAAGATAACTTCTGCACCAAGTTTTGCATCGGCACAGTATCCATTATCTCCAACCACATCATAACCAAATGGTGCAGGATTGAGTGTAATTGATTGGATACTCTCTTCAGTCACGAAAGCAGGATTAGAAGAAACTATTCTAACTTTATAATCACTACTTGGACCAATACCTGCAGTTGGCATTGTGCATGTAATAGAACCTTCCTGATCCATTGCTAATTGACCAATAACAGTAGGTTTCGAAGGAAAATCTCCGAATTCGTCTGAGAGTTGTACCTTGCAAATATTATCCGGTTTAAATTTACCTTTAGTAATTTTAAGTGAAACCTGGAATTCATCTCCCTTGCACATTTGCAAAGGATAAACATTACTAATTTCCATAGCAATAGGTGGATCATATTGAAACTTGGCAATCCAACCTTCATAAGTTGTAGTAACAGAAGTTTGATAAGCACCTGCAGTAACAGGGAAATTACTTGAAGAAGTGATACCTCCAATAACAACTTGATTTTCAGAATTTGAACCGAGGCATTTAAAGTAATATGCTTGGTCGGTACTATTTCCACCTAGATATGTTCCATATAATAATGAACCTGTTGAATTAAAAGAACTCAAAAATGCATCAGGCGTGGAAGAAATTGTTTTTTGATAGCCATCTGAAGTTATACCGGGAAAATTAGATGAATAAGTATATCCGCCAACATGAACATTCCCATCTAAGGTACAAGTTACACCATAACAATAATCAGTACTATTGCCACCTAAAAATGTAGAGAAAATAAGACCTGTTCCATTGGAATTCATTCTTGTAATAAAACCTTCAGGAGTAGAGCTTAATGTTGATTGCAAAGCACCTGGAGTAATTGCATAGTTTGTGGAATATGTATACCCTACAACAGTTGCTTCACCATTGTTTTGATCAACTGCAATATTATATGCAATATCTGTACTATTGCCTTGTAAATACGTAGCGTAAGATAAACTGGTACCGGAAGCATTAAATTTTGCTATAAAGATTTCGGGAGTAGTAGTACCTGACGTTTTCCAGGCACCTGAAGTAGTCGGGAAATTTGTTGCATAAGTATAACCCGTAATGTATGGATTTCCAGAAGCATCAGAACTTACACTATTACCATAACCGTATCCACTTGATGAACCATAAAATGAAGACATAGCTAGAGCAGTTCCGGATTGGTTAAGTTTTGTACAAAAAACATTCGGATAACTAGTGTATGGAATTGAGGATTGAAATGCTCCGGATGAGGTAGGATAGTTCGTTGAATAAGAGTATCCTGTTACATAAGCATATCCATCCAAATCTGCATGCATTCCGTAACAAACATCTGTATTATTGCCGCCCAAATATGTTGAGTAACCGAGAGCTGAACCGGTAGTATTTAATTTAGTTATGAACATTTCCGGAAATGTAGTGCCAGTGGTTTGAAAAGCACCAGAAGTAGTCGGGAAATTAGTTGCATAAGTGTATCCCGCAAGGTATGTATTACCATTTTGATCCGAACTACAACCGCCATATGGATAAGTTGAATTATTACCGCCTAAATAAGTACAGAATATTAATCCATTACCTGCAGAGTTCATTTTCACAACATAACCACAAGGAGTTGATTGAATGGAACCCTGGAATGCACCTGTTGTTGTAGGTAAATTTGTTGAGTAGGTATATCCGGTTTGAACAGCTTGACCTGATGGATCAATAAATGTACTAAAAACGTAATCTGTGTTATTTCTTCCAAAGTATGTTATGAATACTACCGTTGGATCGATCACAATTGGTTTAGAAGGATCATAGCCTGTTATATCAAAGGAAATGATTCCATTGCCTTTATCTACAAATTTGCAGTCAATTTGTTTTTGAGAACCTGAAATATCCTGGTATGCAAAGAGTTTAGTATGTGTTACGTCTCCAAGTGATGTACCCATTAACAGATCGCCGGCTGGAGAAACTTTAATTTCATTTTGACCATCAAATTTCATTTGAATTTGACTTGGATCTGCAAATGGTGCTATTTGGAAATCATATCTCATTTCATTATTATCGAAAAAGTAAACAACATCAATCCCTTTGTAAATATCTTTCAATTTAATTGAAGAAAATATTGGTGCGTTCGTTACCCATTTCGATTCTTCGTTGCCAAAAAAATAGTTGTAAACCCCTTCCATTTTTTCTTCGGGAATCACTTGATAAGAAGGATTCATTCCTACAAATGAATTCTGAATTACATGCCCCCATCTATTCTTAATTTTAGGAATAGAAGTTTCAGGATTTTTTGCTTCTTCCGGACTTAAGGGTTTTGGTTCCGGGATAGGTTCTCTTTCAACTCGATAGTATTCGTAAGTAACACCTGTGTTTGTAACCCAGTAGTCTAATCCACCTAGTCGTGCCAAGAACTGTACTTTAGAATCCCACTGTCCATTATTTTGAATAAAGTGTAGAGAAGGATCAATACTTGTTTGAATAGGTTTTACATCGCTTAATGCAAACGACACCACTGTAAAAAAAATTGCCAAACTTAGTAACAATGTTTTTTTCATTATTAACTCCATTTTATTTATTAAATATAATTTATATTACTACAAAATTTTCTTTTAATATCTACAAAAAATATTTTAATTGCTACTTTTTTTGTCACTAAAATCCACAAATAAAATATTGGCATAACTACTTTATATAATATATACTTATAGCGTTTTCATTAATTCAAATTTAATAAAAAAAAATTAAACAATAACAATATTTTTTAATAAATAAATGACAATGATTTCGGTGATAACTAAAGTGGAATTTTATGAAAAGAAAAATGTCAAACTTTATCTAAATAATTAAAATTTGACATTTCTCTAAAAAAACAGTTTACTAATATTTAAGTAACTTATATCATTCTATTTTGCAAGTTTAACCCATTTAATCAAATCTTTCAATTTAGGTTTTTTGCCATACATCAAAATCCCAACTCTGTATACTTTGGAAGCAAACCATATTGTTCCGTATAAAGTGAGAAGACATAAAATCACCGAAGTTGCAATTTGCCAAAAAGGAACTGAAGTTGCAACAATTCTGGCAGTCATTATAATTGGAGAGAAAAAGGGAATTAATGATAAAATTATTGCTAAATTACCATCGGGATTACCTAAAATTGCAGGCATAAAAAGTAATGGAATAATCAAAGGCATTGTAACTGGTGTCTGCAATTGAGCTGCATCTTCTTCCTGGTCAACTGCAGAGCCAATTGCAGCAAATAATGCTGAATATATAAAATATCCCATTAAAAAGAAAAACAGAAAAGCCACCCAAACTCCTATAGGTATTGGTGGTATATCAAATGGAAGTCCGGAAACACTTCCACTAGCTCCTGCAGGCAAATTGGATGTAGAGTTATTTAAAATCATCGGCAATATGGAACTTGAAGCAAAAGAAATTGCAATTGCAACGGTAATCCACACTAAAACTTGAGTAAGTCCAACAGCACCTATTCCAAAAATTTTACCCATCATAATCTGCATCGGCCTAGCTGAGGAATTTATTACTTCGATAATCCTGTTCACTTTTTCATTAATTACACCCCTCATAACAATTCCACCGTAAGCAAACATCAGCATATATATCATAAATCCAAGTACGTATCCGAAAATTGAATAAAACTCCGTATAATCCTTTTGAGTACCTTTTTCAGTAACTTTTATGCTGTTAACATTAACTTGACTCTGTACAAGTTGAATTACTTTTTCATCGAATCCATTATCCAACAATCTTTTTTCACGCACTAATTGAGTAACATTATTTTCAATTTTTTCCAGATAGGCAAGACCACCTCCACCGGGAGTATAAGCAGTAACATTTAGTTTTTCGAACACATCAACAGGGATATGCACAAAGGCATCAATTTTACCTTCGAGAACATCTTTTTTTAGTTCCTTGATACTTTTATTCGATTTTTCGAACGTTTTCGGTGAAATTTCAATCATTCTGTCAACAATGATTTTGGTATCGTCCACAACAGCGATTTTTTTGCTTGTATCATTCATAGATAGCGCTGCGACAATACCCGGGACCAGAATTATTGTTATCAAAAATAATGGACCAAGAATTGTAGAAATTATGAATCCTTTAGATTTCACTCTAGTGATATATTCAAATGATATAATTGTCCAAATTTTATTAGTTTTTTTCATTTTCGCCTCCATTTGAATGTAAATTCATTTTTTCTACAATATCAATAAAAATCTCATTGAGTGATGGTTCTACAATTTCAAATTTGGAAATTTGAGATACTGCTGAAGCCATTTTTAATATCTCTTGCGACTGTTCAAAATTCTTTAATTTTATTTCAGCACGATTATCTGAATAATCAAGAATTTGTTCTTTCGGAATATTTTGCAAAAATGATTTATCTCCCGAAAATTCAATTACAAGGTGATTTGTTCCATAATTTCGTTTGAATTCTCTTAAATTTCCTGACAAAACTTTCTTTCCTTGATTTATCATCAGAATTTCGTCGCAGAGTTTTTCAACCTGATACATTTGATGAGTTGAAAGTATTATCGTTTTGCCTTCATTTTTTAATTCAAGCAGTACATTTATTAATAGTTCTGTATTTATAGGATCAAAACCGGAAAAAGGCTCGTCGAAAATCATAAAAGGAGGATTATGCAGGATTGAAGAAGCAAACTGAACTTTCTGCGCCATACCTTTGGAAAGTTCCTGTATTTTCTTATTTTCCCAACCATAAGCACCTAATTTATGCAGCCAGTATTTGGCTTTTTCATTTGCTTCCTTTTTATTCAATCCTTTTAATCGACCAAAATATTCCAGCTGTTCGATTACTTTTGTTTTCTTATAGAGCCCTCTTTCTTCAGGCAGATATCCAATTAAGTTTTGCTGATTGGAATCCATTTTATTCCCCAAAATTGACACAGAACCTTCATCCGGAGAAATAATATTGGTAATCATACGAATAGTAGTTGTCTTGCCTGCACCATTAGGTCCAAGCAAACCAAAGATTTTTCCCTCATTCACGTCGAAACTAATATTATTTACTGCTTTGAAGCTACCGAAACTTTTGGAAATTGATTCAACTGTTAAAATAGTCATAAGTTAAATTTATATTTTGTCTAAATAGTTTTTACAAATTAATAAAATTGAAATGAAGTCTTTCAATATATTTTATTAGTTTTGAAAATAATATAAAATAAATACGGGAAATTATGAATAAAGTTACTGAATTTATTGAATCGAATAAAGAAAAGAATTTAAATGAATTAATTGATTTTCTGAGAATTCCGAGTATATCTAGCGAAACAGAGCATAAACGGGATGTTTTGGATGCCGCAAACTGGTTAATTGAAAATTTCAAACAAATCGGCATTAATAATACTAGATTGATTGAAACTGAAGGTCATCCCTTGGTTTATGCTGAATATAAATCCTCACACCCAAATGCAAAAACAATTCTTGTATATGGTCATTATGATGTACAGCCGGTTGACCCGATTGAACTTTGGGAATCAGCTCCATTCGAACCATTTGTGAAAAATGGTAAAATAGTTGCAAGGGGTAGTGCTGATGATAAAGGTCAGGTTTTTGTACATCTCAAAGCAGCTGAAGCCTATCTGGCAACTCATGGTGATTTGCCTGTAAATTTAAAATTTATCATCGAAGGTGAAGAAGAAGCTGCAGAAAGCCATATTGATGAATATATTGAGCAGAATCCAGAATTACTTGCTTGTGATGTTGTAATCGTTTCGGATACTGAATGGTTTTATTATGGTATGCCATCAATATGCTATGGATTGCGTGGTATTGCCTATTTCGAAATGGAAGTAACAGGACCAAATCGTGATTTGCATTCAGGGACCTTTGGAGGAGCTGTTGATAATCCAATTCAGGTTCTTTCTTGGATGATAACTCAAATGAAAGACAAATATGGTAGAATTACAATTCCGGGATTTTATGATGATGTTTTGGAACTTACTCCGCTCGAAAGAGAAAATTTCCTGAAATTACCATTTAATCTTCAGGAATACAAAGCAGATCTGGATGTTCGTGAAGTTGCAGGTGAAATGGGATACACAACTTTAGAAAGAGTTTGGGCTCGTCCATCCTTCGATGTAAACGGCATGAAAGGAGGGTATATCGGTGACGGACAAAAAACTGTACTTCCTTCAAAAGCGTCAGCAAAGTTTAGCTTCCGTCTGGTTCCTAATCAAAAAGCAGAAGATATTATACAAAAAGTAGTGAAATATTTGGAAAAACTTGCACCCCCAACTGTACACTTCAAAGTACGTCCAACAGCCGGTGCTAATCCTGTGCTTGTAGATCCTCAAGGACCATCAATTCAGGCATGTATAAATTCACTGGAAAAAGCTTTCGGTAAAGAAGTTGTGTTTATGCGAGAAGGCGGTTCTATACCTGTTGTAGAAACTTTTACAAAAGTACTGAAATCTCCCGTTGTATTGATGGGTTTAGGTTTACCGAATGATAACATCCATTCCCCAAATGAAAGCTTTTCATTAGAAAATTTCTATGGAGGGATACTTGCTTCAGCTTACTTTTTTGATGAATTTTCAAAATGAGGATAAAAAATGAAAACAATTCTTGAAACTAATTTTACGGATTTGAAACTTTTCAGAAGAGGAAAAGTACGAGATGTTTATGATTTGGACGATAAAATCTTAATCGTTGCTTCAGACAGAATATCCGCATTCGATTATATCATGCCTCAGCCTGTTCCAGGTAAAGGTGCAATACTGAGTAATATCGCAGTTTTTTGGTTTAATCATACTCAACACATTTTACCAAATCATTTAATTTCAAACAATCCTGATGAATATCCTGACATCCTGCAAAAGTATAAGGAAGATCTTCAGGGGCGTTCAATGCTTGTGAAAAAGACAAATCCTTTCCCTGTTGAATTTGTAGTTAGAGGATATGTTGCAGGTTCTGCCTGGAAGGAATACAAAACTAACGGAACCATTTGCGGGATTACTTTACCTAAAGGTTTGAAGGAATTCCAGCAATTACCGGAACCAATTTTCACTCCAGCTACGAAAGCTGAAAGTGGACATGATGAGAATATCTCCTTTGAAGAAATGTGCGAGATTATCGGTAAAGAAAAAGGGGAGTATCTTAGAAGCAAGTCAATTGAATTGTTTAATTTCGGACATCAACTATTGAATGAAAAAGGATTAATTCTTGCAGATACTAAATTTGAATTTGGCGAAAATGATAAAGGTGAAATCATTCTTATTGATGAAGCACTTACACCTGATTCTTCAAGATTTTGGCTGAAATCAACGTATGCTCCAGGAATTGATCAGATGAACTTTGATAAGCAAGTGCTTAGAGATTATTTGCTTTCAACAGATTGGGACAGAAATTCACCTCCTCCTGATTTACCAGATGAAATAATTATGAAGACTCTTGCAAAATATAATGAAGCATTGAAAATGATTATTAAATAATAATGAGTTAAATGGCATCCAAAATATATGTAGAAAGGAAATTTTGGGATTTTATTGATTTCAAATTATTGATTCCGATTATTGCAATCACAGTAATTGGTATTATGTCAATTTATAGTTCAACTGCAGAATCCAATTATTTGACAGAATTTAAAAATCAATCAATCTCTTTTGGCATTGCCCTTGTTGTGATGGTATTTTTCATGCTGTTGCCTGAAAGGTGGCTACGGTATGCATCAGTTCCTATTTATTCATTGTCAATACTTTTATTAATTATTGTACTGTTCTTCGGTGCCCAAAATTATGGGACAAGGGGATGGTTGATTATTGCCGGCAGATCTTTTCAGCCTGCTGAATTAGCAAAATTTGGTATTATAATGATGGCAGGGTTTCTTTTTAATAACCTTAATGTGAGTATTAAACATTTGCGTACACTCACAATGATGATTGGTCTTTTCATACTTCCGGTGTTTTTCATATTACTTCAACCGGATGTTGGATCTGCAACTGTATTTTTTGCGATTTTCTTGGGATTTTTGTTTTGGACAGGTGTTGATAATTTATTATTATATTCGCTTGTTACAGCTCCAATTCTCCTAATTATTTCGCTTATGGGTGGTATTACTTTTTGGATAGGAATTTCTATTTTTGTCATTCTTGCTTTTTTGTTCAGAAAAAGGATCCTTATTACTACATTAGTTATTGCTATTGGGATTATAATAACGATCGGTGCGCCTATGTTTTATAATACTATGGCACCTCATCAGAAAGCAAGAATCGATAATTTTATTAATCCCGGAAATGATAAAAGAGATACTGGCTATAATGTTGCTCAATCTGTTTTAGCAGTTGGTAGTGGAGGAATTACCGGTAAGGGATATATGCAGGGGACACAAACACAATTGCGTTATATCCCAATGCAATGGACTGATTTTATTTTTTCTGTTCCAGCCGAAGAATTTGGATTTATAGGGGTTATTGTGATATTAAGTCTGTATTTATACTTCTTGGTCAGGCTTATTAATCTTTCAACAATTGTCAAAAGCAGATTTTTCAGTATTATTATTTTTACTTCGGCATCTATGTTCATTTATCACATTATTATAAATATCGGGATGGTACTTGGAGTAATGCCTGTTATGGGGATACCTTTGCCTTTTATGAGCTATGGAGGCAGTTCACTGATTATTAATTATTCCTTAATTGGCTTGTCTTTGAATGCTTTCCGAAATCTGAAGAACTATAATTATTAATTGGTTTTGAAAATACGATTAATAATTTATTGATATTTACAGATTATTAGTTAATTTTGAATTCTATAATAAATACAAAATAAATATTATATATTTATTAAATATTCGAGGTAATATGTTAAAATTAAAATTTACAGAAAGAACCGATACAAGATTTGGAACAGTAAATTGGGATAAACTTGGATTTGGCAGATATTTTGCAGATTATATGTTTGTTGCTGATTATAAAGACGGAAAATGGGACGAAGGTCAAATTCTTCCTTATGGTACTATGGAAATTGAACCTGCAATGATGACTTTACATTATGGTCAAACAATTTTTGAAGGACTTAAAGCATATTATACTGTTGATGGTAATGCAAATTGTTTCCGTCCTGATATGAATGCTAAAAGACTGAATGTATCTGCAACGAAACTCGTGATGCCGCAATTTCCTGAAGAACAATTTATTCAGGCAATTCAAGAAGTTGTTTATTATAATCGTAAATTTATTCCTCAGAAAAGAGGTGAATCTCTATACTTGCGTCCTGTCATGTTTGGTAGTTCCAATTTATTGGGCGTTGCACCTTCAGTTGAATATAAATTAATCATTTTTGCATCACCTGTTGCTTCTTACTATGAAGAAGGTTTAAATCCAATAAAAATCGGTGTATCAGACAATCATGTTCGTGCAGTCAGAGGTGGGCTTGGTTCCGCTAAAACTGCTGCAAATTATGCTGCCTCTTTATATGGCGGTATGGAAGCTAAAAAGAAAGGATATTCCCAGGTACTTTGGCTTGACGGTGTGAATTTAAGTAATGTTGATGAAGTTGGAGCAATGAATATTATGTTCGTTGTGAATAATGAAATCTATACTCCTACATTAGATACAGGAACAATTCTTGCCGGTGTAACACGTAATTCAGTTTTGAAAATAGCAGAGCATCTTGGTATTAAATCTCATGAAAAGGTGCTTTCTCTGAATGAAATTTTAACTGCATTGAACGAAGGTGAAATGACAGAAGCCTTTGGTACAGGAACTGCAGCTACTATTTCTCCAGTTGGCGCTTTGTCATACAAAGATAAAGAATACATTTTGAATGAAGGTAAAATTGGTGAAATCTCTCAAAAGATGTATGATACACTTTTGGGAATTCAGTATGGTGAAATTGAAGATCCATTTGGCTGGACAATCAAAGTTAATTTATAAATAATTCAATTTGAAACAACTTATATACAAAAGCCGCAGTTAGCGGCTTTTTTTTTCTTTTTGCTGTCCATTCTGCATATGTCATTCCATGTTTGACACGGAATCTAATCAAGTGAAAGTGAGAGTGAAAAGGGGCTTTCGCCCCTTTTTGTTAAAAATCAAAAATTTAATTTTGTTGTATATTAGGCAAGTCAATTCCATATCCTTTCTTTTTATCTTCAGCTTTAAGCAAAAATCCAATGAAAATAGAGAGAATACTTAAACCAGCGAATATCAGCATAGGAACTGTGTAATTATATACTGCCGTTTTATTGCCTGCTGCAATTTGTTCGGCAATTCCGGGATTGGTTGAATCTAAAACAACTCCAATAATACCCGGAACAAACATAAGCCCAACATTTTGAATGAGGAATATCAATGCGTATGCTGTACCTAATTTATTCTCAGGAATAATTTTAGGAACTGAAGGCCACATTGCAGAAGGTACTAATGAGAATCCAATTCCAAGAACTACCATCAAGAAATAAGCAAATATTACTTGATTAACAAAAGGAAGTGCGAAAATTAAGTGAACTGCGGAAATAAGAATAGAACCAATAATCATAATTACAACACCTTTGCCTTTCTTATCATAGATACCTCCGAAAACGGGTGTAAATAAAATTGTTCCAAATGGCAGAATTGCAGGAATAAGACCAGCCCATTCCTCTGCGACTCCAAATTTATTCACCATCAAATCTGATGCATATTTCAAAAATGGGAATACCGCAGAATAGAATAACACACATAAAATTGCAATATACCACCAACCCTTATTTGTGAGGATATTTGTAACATCAGAAAATTTGAATGGATCTTCCGGTGCTAATGATGAATCTTTCAGAGATTTATCCAATCGTTTATCTAAGAATGTATAGATAATGAATGTTAGAAGACCTATAACGATAAGAATTAGGCCTACAAATACTGATTTTGACACATGACCTAAAGCAGCAGCTATAGGCGCAGAGAAACCAAGAGCCAATCCTGTTCCAATTCTTGCTGTTGCAACTTGCAAGCCCATTGCCAAAGCAATTTCTTTTCCTTTGAACCATTTTACGATAACTTTAGTAACGGTGATTCCGGCAATTTCAACACCGACTCCAAAAATAGCAAATCCAATTGCAGCAAGCATTATTTGTGTTTTCCAACCAAATAAAGTAGTATCAGCTAATGAAGGAGTGGACAAAGCGTAGAATTTCAGTGCAGTACCAATAACCATAATTGATGCAGCCATAATGCCTGTGAAGCGAACTCCGAATTTATCGAGAATAATGCCGCCGAAGAAAAGCATTAGCAAAAATACATTAAACCAACCATAAGCACTTGTGAAAAATCCATATTCAGAACTTGTCCAATGTAATTGTTCTTCAATCATTGGTTTTAGCGGTGCCATCACGTCAGCAATGAAATAGCCGCAGAGCATTGTGAAAGAAACGATTGCTAAAGCTCCCCAACGAGCTGCTTTGGAATCGTTTAGCTTTTTGATTATTTGTTCTGTCATAAAAATCCTGTTTGATTATATATTAAATTTAAATAAATATTATCAAAATTATAATAAACTTCAAAATTAATAATTTAACATCAAACAGTGCAGTTATATTATTAAATATCCATCATTTTTGGAAAGTATTTTAATAATCTCTGATTTCTCAATTAAAGGCCAGATTGTTTTTAGATGTGTAAGAAGTGTGTTCAGTCTCTCATTTTCACTGGATATTTCTAGTAATTTCTGTCTTTCCTCAATAGATAATCCGCTTTTTTGTGCAATCAAAAATGAAGGTTGATTAACAGTAATTTCATCGATATGTATTTCAGGAATTTTAAACTCTGTTACTTTCTGGGCAATTTCATTATAAATAGTAAGTGCTTGCCCCAAAAGTTCATTATCAATAATTTCTTCTTTATCATCAAACCAGTTCACATCTGCAACTAAATAAGGTGCTTCATTTTCATATATCTTTGCAATTTTGAATCTATTTCTTCCGGAAATGAGGATTTCCAAATTTCCGTTTGGTTTTACATTCATAATATCTGCTACAAAAGCTGTACATCCGATTTTGTAATTTTTATTAGGTAACTGCAATACTATTCCAAAGGGCTTTTGATTTTCCCAGCATTCATTAATTAGAGTTTTATATCTTTCCTCAAATATGTATAAAGCCATAGTCGAATTTGGCAAAAGTACAATACTTAATGGAAATAAACCGATTTTTGTCATAGTTTTTTATTTTATTCGATTAGACGAAAAAAATCAAATTTATTAAAATTTTAACACTACATTCTAAACACACCGAACTGATGGTTTTCAATTGGTTTATTCAAACTCATTGCAATTGACAGACCAAGTACATTTCTTATTTGCAAAGGGTCAATAATCCCATCATCCCAAATATGGGCAGTGCTATAGTATGGACTAGCTTCATTTTCATACTGGTTAATGATAGGCTGTCTGATTTCTTTGACTTGTTCATCAGACAATTTTTGACCGGCTTTTTGCAATTGATTGATTTTCACAGTTGCAAGCACATCTGCAGCCTGCTCTCCACCCATCACTGATATCTTGCTATGAGGTACCATAAAAAGCAATTGCGGATTATAACCACGTCCACACATGGCATAGT
>Ga0154569_148_pt1 | contig 18162 bp, 20 predicted proteins | sample RifGroF2_FD_115998 | JGI IMG/M metagenome (GOLD analysis project Ga0154569, IMG submission 115998) | Ignavibacteria bacterium GWF2_33_9
GAATTCGAACCTAATAGTGTTGAAGCAATAGAAAATATGAATGGTATACTCATACAGCAAGATTTCAATGGAAATCATTTTCTACAAATTAAGAATCACTTTTCAGAAAATATAAATATAGAATTGTATAATTATTTAGGATGTTATATTGATAAAATTTTTGATGGTAAAATTGAAAGTAATAATTTAATTATTCAAATCCCAAATAATAACTATGCAAAAGGAATATACTTATTAAAAATTGAAAATGATAAATTTATTGATATAGAGAAAATAATGAATATTAAATAAATCAACAATTATAAGGTAACTCCTCAAAAAAGTTTATGGATTTTTATTGCAATAATTTCTATGGGGTGTAGCGGCTATTTCCTTTGGATTGCCCAAAAATCAATACCCATTGGCACAGCGTATGCTGTATGGACCGGTATTGGAGCCGCAGGCACATTCTTAATTGGTATTATCTTCTTTAAAGATTCTGCTGATTGGCTGAGGATGATTTCCTTTGCACTAATTGTGCTTGGAATCATAGGACTAAAATTATCACAATCTTTTTCTTAATAATTGAATAATTGAAAATAGAGAATTGAAAATTATTAGCTGTCATTTCAACGAATGCATGAATTTACATTCTTTCAAATTACTTTTCCACATTTTGTAAGTTTTTTACATTTTTCTTGTTTATATATTTATTAAAATTTTACAATTTATTTAAAGAAATTTCGTAATTTGTTGTTGACTTTTTCTTCAAAAGTTCAAAACAATTTCTCAAAGGTGATTTATGATAAAAAATATATACGCCTTCTTGTTAATCCTCACTCTCGAGCTTATCTTTAATAATTTTATTTTTGCACAAACCGGAAAATGGACACAACTTTTCCCTCAAAATTCACCTGAAGGAAGAGATTCTCATGGTATGGCTTATTTAGGTGATGATAAAATATTATTATTCGGAGGAACTGATAAATATAATTTATTATCTGATACTTGGATTTATGATTTATCTGAAAATACTTGGACAGAAGTAATATGTGATACATTTCCAAGAGCATGTGAATACCCTGCAATGTCTTATATTGATGTGAATAAAGCTTTTTTATTTGGAGGGCAGACTTTAGAACCTTCTAAAGGATATTCAGATAGTACTTGGATATTTGATTTAGATAAAATGAAATGGCAATTTATGGCACCTATAAGACATCCGTATAAACGATATAGATCAGCTTGCACATATATGGGGAACAATAAAATCTTACTTCATAGTGGTGAACTATGCCCTGATGATTTCTTTTGCTCAGATACATGGATTTATGATTTACGTACAAATAACTGGGATAGTATAGCGACAGATAAAGTTCCTTCAGGAGAAACACAAATGATGTGTCAATTGGATTCTGAAAATATTTTGCTTTATGGTGGATGGTGGGGTGGATATATTCCAGAAATCTATTTTTTTAATAAAGAGACCTATAATTATAAATTAATTAAACCAAACAAGGATAATATTTGGAGATCAAAATCGGCGATGGTTAATTTAATTGATGGAATTGCATTGACATTTGGCGGGGATACATACGATGTAATTGATTCTATTAGAAATCAATTTAATAATGATACATGGCTATTTAATATAAAAGACACAACCTGGATAGAATTGAAACCTGAAAATATTCCACCCAGAAGATACTGGCATAATATGGTGAAAATCGGGGAGGGCAAAGCAATACTATTCGGTGGGATAGGAGCCGGATATTTAAATGACACATGGCTTTTTGAATATGACCCAACCAGTATTAAAGAAGATGGAACGAATAAACTAATAGATTTTATTCAAAAAAGAAGCAAAATTGAAATTAATCTCAAAGAGAATAACAATTATATTATTGAAATTCAAATATTTGATTATTTAGGTAATTTGATTAGAATAATTAATGTTAATTCTAATCATTCATCAATCAATACATTAGAATTTCCAAATGGTATATATATATTGCAAGTTATTACAAAAAAGTTTAATTGGAATAAAATAATTTTAAATAATAAATAGGTGAGAAAATGAAAATAAACAAGCTATTTGCTGAACTTTTCAATTTAAGTTTTATATTTTTGTTAATAATGATAATTGACTCAATATCATTAATTGCTCAAGGAACTAAATTTCAATTTAACACAATTCAAAAACAAAGAGTTTATATTAATAACCCTCCTGATCAAGTAGGGTATTATTATGTTGATGTAAATAATCAAATTCATTATAATGGAAATGAGGATTGGACTTTACAAATGTTATAAATGATAATCTTGAATTACCACCAACTTTTAACAAATTAAATAATTTCTATACACCAGTAGAATGTAATGTTACTTCTTGGCCGCCTTGTGTTCCAAATAATTGTACTAAATTATCACCGAATAATTCAGGTGAAGTTCCTATTGAAATTAGAAGTGCCGCAAAGATTGGAATTGATTTGAACGATAAGGATGCTGTTCAAATCGGTTATGCAATTATTCAAAGAAATTTTGAAAATGAATTTGATATTGCAATAATTAATGATTTAACAGGCATATTTCAAATCGAATTTATTGGTTTACTTGGAAATAAAATTTCTGAATTCCAATTGACTAAGAACAGGAAAGCATTTAATGAAATAATTACAACTAATTTAAATTCAGGTATTTATTTTTGCATACTAAAAATAAATGAGCAGATTATTGGTTCCAAGAAAGTGTTAATCATTAAATAGGAAATAAAAATGAAGATACTAAAATTTATATTTCCGATATTAATCTTCTTTATTTATTTGGTTGTTGAGTTTCCGGTATTATGTCAAAATCCAGAATGGAAAAAAGTTGATGATGCAGAAAAGTTTAGTGAATACAGAGGTTTTAAAAAGATAATATGCAATGATTCAATGAATTGTATTGTATGGGGTTTTAGTACTTCATCAACTTGGTGTCAATTTTTCAGAAAAACTACTGATGGTGGAAAAACATGGAATGATATTTATATTGATTCTTCATATATCATTCAAAATCCCATATCAATGCATAAAATAATACCATTTAATGATTTTGCTTATAAAGGTAATACAATAATTGCTGTTGGTGATTCAGGGAGATTAATTTATTCAAATAATAATGGTTTTAGTTTTAAAGAAAAATTTTTCTCTGGGCCCAATAGTCAACTATATAAAATTAGACTTTTCGATGAAATGTATGGGATCTTATATCAAATTGATTATAACATTAGAACTTCAAATTTTTATGAAACAAAAGATGGTGGTAGTACTTGGGAAAAAATTAATTTACCTGACTCTTTATCTTTTCAATTTGATAAAAATGGGAAAAGAGGGGGTATAGCTTATAATGATTATAATATAATCAAACGAGGTTTATTCGTAACTTATTTCAATAGAGTATATGTTAATCCTGATTTTTGGGAATTATCCTGGATTTATGGTAATGTCGATTCTGTAAGAACATATAAACAGGATTCATTATATTTAATTAAATTTGTAAATGAAAAAGAGGGTTGGAAATATGGAGGAGGTACTATTGACCCCAATAGTTTCAATTTAGAAAATGTTATTTACCATACAACAAACAGTGGTCAAACATGGGTTACACAAAGAGATTCATTATTTACCGGTTTTAGCGTGACTGGAATGGATGCCTTTGATAATAAATTTGCAATTGCTACAACAGGAACCAGTTACGTATTAATGACACATAATGGAGGCATGACTTGGGTTGAAGAACAGGTTGATTCAATCCCAAATGGGTGGTATGCAACTGCTCGTTATCCTCAGATTACATCGTATTCCTCTGCTTACATTATTACAACTTCTCCCTCAATGATTTATAAATATACAAGAGATTGGAGCAAGCCTGTTGATACAAGCACAGTAGGAGTGAGATATGAGAGGATAATTGAAAATGATTTTTCGGTTTATCCAAATCCAGTTAAAGATAAACTTTCTGTTTCAGATTTTTCCGAAGGAAAAATTGAATTTGAAATATATGATATGTTAGGAATAAAACGAATCGAAGGAAAAGTATTTAATGAAATTTATGTTGCATTTCTTCCAAAAGGAATTTATTTTCTTAAATTAAATAACAATAATAAAGTAATCAAATTTGTAAAAGAATAATAATGTTCATTTACAATTTTCTTTTGTAAAAAATATGAAAATTGGCTAATTTCAGTAAAAAATAGTATTTTCACATTAAAACGAAAGATTTTTACCTTAGAAAAATAAATCTTTGTCTTGGAAAAATAAGTTTTTATTCTGGAATAGAGAGTTTTTACTTTGGAAAAATGAGGTTTTATCGTAGAAAGTTGAGGTTTTATCTTTGAAAGAAAAGTTCTTGTTGCAGAAAGATGAGTTTTTGAATTATCGTTATTTTGTTTTTTTATTGATTTTTTGTTGTTTTACCTGGAATTTTTTTTTTGTTTCATAAATTTTTGGAGTCTTAAAATGGCTTTAACAAATATTCCGAGAAATTATAATTTACCGGATGCAGACCTTTGCATGTTCACATCAAATCTTTGCAATACTATGACAAGAGATTTAACAGATTTAACTGCTTTTGGAATAACTGCATTAAAAATTACTGCCTTAAAAGCACTTGGGGATGCCTTTGAAATTTTCCCTTCGGACGAAGTTCTACTTGCTTATGTTATTGCGGCAACTGAAACCAAAACTGCAAAAGCAGAACTAGTTAAAGAATCTATTCGAAATATGATTACGAGGTGTCAAATCAAATGGGGCGTAGATTCGTGGCAAGAGAAATCTTTAGCTGTTAAGGGTATGAATCAGTTTACTGATGATTCGCTTCTGACTGCCTCGAGAAGAGTTGTAGCTCAAATGACAGAATTCCTAACTGACTTGGCAGATACCGGCTTAACACAAGTTATGCTTGATGAAATGGAAGATTTAAATGAAGAATATGAAACAGCAAAAAATGAACAATTTACCAAGAGTGCAGAACGGGATAATAAAACCGAAGAAAGAATTAAAAAAGGTAACGAACTTTATTCATTTGTTTCCACTTATTGTGAAATTGGTAAAAGAGTATATGCGAATTCAGACCCAGCCAAATATAATGACTATATTATTTATGGTACTGTCACTCCTGTTGTACTAACTGCTCCGTCAAATTTTAATTGGTCTGTTAATACTTATTTATTTACTTGGGATAGTGTTGTCAATGCTACTTCTTACCAAATTGAAATGAGTACAAATGGAATAGATTGGTCAGAACTTTGGACAGGTGCGGAGACTAGTTTTAATTATCATCCGGAAACATCAGGTACATTTTACTTCAGATGCAGAGCGAGAAATTCAGGAGGTTATGGTCCTTATTGCAATTCAATAGAAGTTGTATATTTTACACAATTGCCAGCCCCTGCAAATTTTATAGTTGAAGCAAGTATAGCAAATCCTTTAGAAATTAGAATTTCTTGGAATCCTGTTGAAACAGCACAATGGTATAATCTTTTTAAGTCTGAAGTACCTTTAGGTGCCCCGGTTGGTCCTTGGCTGAATCAAGGTCAACAAACTGAAACTTTAGTTGTACAAACCGGTCGTTCAGGCAAACGATTTTATTATAAAGTTCAGGGAGCAAATCCAATGCAGGAAGGTGATTTCACAAGCGATTTATTTGTGGATATTAATTAAAAGCGTCTTATTTGAAAAATGAAAATCCCAATTTGAACAGCACCCCAAAAGTTAGACAAAAAACTATTGGGGTGTTTTTTATGATATGTAACTTTTATTTCTTAATTTCGTTATATAACGAAATGAGAAAATTAAAAAGAATAAAATATCGAATAGCGAACATCGAATTACGAATTATGAAGTTTAAAATGTTAAATTATGGATATACTTGTTCTTGGACCCGGATGCATGAATTGCGTGACTCTCGAAAAAAGAGTTCGAACAGCTGTGAAGGAATTGGGTATTGATGCAGAATTATATAAAATTTCAGATTATGCCAAAATAGCTGAATATGGTGTAATGAAAACTCCTGCTATGGTAATTGACGAAAAAGTAATTTTCTATGGCAGAGTGCCAACTGTAAATGAATTAAAAGAATATATGACAACAGGAGTAAATAATGAATAAATCTCTCTCAATCGCTTTCGTGGTATTGCTTTCTTTACTTTTTTCCTGCAGTACTTTTGCTAAGAAAGAAGATGTCCGAATTGATGTGAAATACTTCCACGCAACAATGCGTTGCGCCAGTTGCATACAAATTGAGGATTTCATCTCGAAAACTGTGAATCTTGCTTTCGAAAAAGAACTTAAAGATTCAACAATAAAATTGACTTCTCTCGACTTTATGCAGCCGGAAAATGAACCATTGATGGAAAAATATGGATTCGATACTCAAGCATTAATAATCTCAAAAGTCGTTAACGGAAAAGAAGTGAAATTCAAAAATCTAAATTTGATTTGGGATTATTTATCAGATTTTTCCAAATTCGAAAAGTACGTTGAAGATGAAATCAAAGAATTTTTAAAAAATTAAAAAAATAGAGTAATTATATGAATATCAAAATATTAGGAACAGGATGTTCGAGATGTATAACTCTTGAAAACAAAGTTAAAGATTTAGTTCAAGTCCATAATATTGATGCAGTTGTGGAAAAGGTTTCTCAAATTCAAGATATTATGAAATACGGTATTATGTCCACGCCCGGCTTGGTTATTAACGAAAAGGTTGTAAGCTTTGGGACTATTCCAAAGGATGAACAAATACTTAATTGGATTATAGGTGAATAATATGTACAAGTCAATTATTTCAAAACTTATTTTCTCATTTATTATTATTACACTTTCTGTATCATTTGCAAAAGATACAAATCCAAAGATTACTTTCGTTGAACTTGGCTCGGTTAATTGCATTCCCTGCAAGAAAATGCAGCCGGTTATGAAAGCTATTGAGGAAAAATACGGAAACCAAGTTAAGGTTATATTCTACGATGTCTGGAAAAAAGAATTCAAGCATAAGTCGGAAGAATACAAAATACGCTTGATTCCTACTCAAGTTTTCCTTGACGAAAACGGAAAGGAAATTCATCGCCACGAAGGATTTTATCCGGAGGAAGACATCAGTAAGTTTCTGAAATCAAAAGGGCTAAAGCCATTAGATACAAAGTGAAAGTGAAGGTGAAAGTGAAAGGGAGAAATACAAAATGGAAATAATCCTATGAATAACAAACTTGATGAGTTGAGGTTTTACAAGAAAGCTAAAGAGCTATGGGAGCTTTGTTGGATTGATACTGAAATCCTTTCAAAAGATTTTCGTGGCAAAGAAATTGTAAAACAATTAATCAGGTCTATCGGTTCAATTTCGGCAAACATCGAAGAAGGATATGGGAGAGGCTTAGGAAAGGAATATCCTCACTTTTTAAGAATAGCCAGAGGTTCAGCTTTAGAATCAAATGGTTGGTATCAAAAATCAAAATTCCTTATTAGCCAAGATATCATTGCACAGAGATGTGAAATACTTGACGGAATCATTGCAATGATCACCAAATCTATCGAAACTATTGAAAACAAGAGGAATATATGAATTCCTTACGCTTCAATTTAAAAAATGTATTAATTCCCGTTCACTTTCACTTTCACGTTCACAAATGGATTAATAATGATTGAATCAATCTTTAACATATTAAGCGAATACTTATACCAAAGTTTTTGGTTAGCAACCCTTTCATCATTTGTTTGGGGTTTATTGAGCATAATATTAAGTCCATGTCATCTTTCAAGCATACCTTTAATAATCGGGTTCTTAAGTTCGCAGGGGAAAATTTCTCTTGGTCGTACTTTCATGTTATCGTTGACTTTTGCTCTAGGAATTTTATTCACAATTGCTATTATTGGTATTATTACCCTCTCCGCAGGACGTTTGATGGGAGATATTGGTCCTATTGGAAATTATCTTGTGGCAGTAGTCTTTTTTGCCGTGGGGCTTTACCTGCTCGATTTAATCAGATTACCTTGGGATGGAGCTAAATTAAGTGGAACAAAGTATAAAGGATTGGTAGCGGCTTTGGTTTTGGGATTAATCTTCGGAATTGGTCTCGGTCCCTGTACTTTTGCATTTATGGCACCGGTCTTGGGAGTTGTATTTTCAGTTTCTTCGACAGATATGGTTTTAGCAGTGAGTCTGCTTGCGACATTTGCGCTTGGTCACTGTCTGGTGATAATAATAGCGGGAACTTTGATGAATAAAGTACAACAATACTTGAACTGGTCGGAAAATTCAAAAGCAATTAAAATTGTCAAGAAAGTATGCGGAATTTTAGTAATTCTTGGCGGTATTTATATGATTTGGACAACAATATAAAAAAATTCCCTCGACAGAGGGATTCGACATGTCATTCTGAACAAAGTGAAGAATCCATGTATTATCATATAGACAGGTCTTAGACCATTATATACATTTATATCTTCACAAACTTCAGCGTTGGTTGAGTACCAATCTTAATGAAATAAAACCCATAGTTAGCTTTGAAATATCAATCTTCCAATTCCCCTCTTGAGATATGGTGTCAAGAAGTGATGAATATAAAGTTGTATTTATGGATAAATACAGAACAGCCCTAGATTCCGTGTAAAAACGTGATGACAGGGTCTTCGTCCCCTATCAATTTCACTTTCACTCAAATCATTTTTAAAAAAATTAATTAATACACAAAATTAAAAAAGAGAAAAACAAACATTTTCAAAATACTTTTTAACATTTAGATAATTTTATAAAAAAATAATTAATTTTGAATAATATGTTTGATTAAAAATAGAAAAACTTAATTATCTAAGATAGGTGAATTATGAAAATCCGTCCAGAAGATGCCTTTAACTACCACAGTATGGGAAGAAAAGGAAAAATTGAAGTTATAACTACAAAACCTTGTGAAACACAATGGGATTTATCATTGGCTTATTCTCCGGGAGTTGCAGAACCATGTTTAGCAATTGAAAAAGATCCAAGCCTTGTATTCGAATATACAGCAAAAGGTAATTTGGTTGCTGTAATTTCCAACGGAACAGCTGTTCTGGGATTAGGCAATATTGGTGCCTTAGCTGGAAAACCTGTAATGGAAGGTAAAGGTGTTTTGTTCAAAAAATTTGCAGATATTGACGTATTTGACATTGAAGTTGACGAACATGACCCTGAAAAAATGGTTGAAATTTGCAAAGCTATTTCGACTACTTTTGGTGGTATTAATTTGGAAGATATCAAAGCTCCTGAATGTTTTTACATCGAAACAAAATTGAAGGAAATGTTGGACATACCCGTTTTCCATGATGACCAACACGGAACTGCAATCATTAGCGGTGCTGCTATGATGAACGCAGCTGAATTAGTTGGGAAAGATTTGAAGGATATTAAAGTTGTTTACAATGGTGCAGGTGCTTCCGGATTTGCTTGCGCAAAATTCCATATTTCTTTGGGAATCGACCCGAAAAATGTGATTATGTGCGACACAAAGGGTGTTATTTATAAAGGTAGAACAGCAGGAATGAACGAATTTAAGGAAGAATTTGCAATTGAAACTGATTTGCGCACACTGGAAGATGCAGTAAAAGGAGCTGATGCGTTCTTTGGTCTTTCCGTAAAAGGAGCCTTAACAGGAGAAATGGTTAAATCTATGGCAGACAATCCAATAATTTTCGCAATGGCAAATCCTGATCCCGAAATTTCTTATGAAGATGCTATGGCTGCACGTCAGGATATTATTTTTGCAACTGGTCGTTCGGATTATCCTAATCAGGTGAATAATGTACTTGGCTTCCCATTTATTTTCCGTGGAGCACTGGACGTGAATGCAAGACAAATTACTGAAGAAATGAAACAGGCTGCTGCTTTCGCATTAGCAAATCTTGCTAAAGAAGATGTACCTGAATCTGTAAAATTAGCCTATGGTGGAATTGAAATGGAATACGGACGTGAATATATAATTCCAAAACCATTTGATCCACGTGTACTCACAAGAGTAGCTCCAGCAGTAGCAAAAGCAGCTATGGATTGTGGTGTCGCTCGTTCAGAGATTAAGGATTTCGATGCATATAGAGCCCAGCTCGATATTCGTATGGGAAGGTCAATTTCTTTAATGTCAAATTTGTATAGAAAAGCTGAAAAAATTGATGAAAAGTCTGTTGTTTATGCTGAAGGTGAATCACCAAGAATTTTGAAAACAGCTCACTTAGTAGTTGAAAGAGAAATAGCACAACCAATTTTAGTTGGGAATGAAGAAAAAATTAAAAAAATTGCCCATGACAACAATGTACTACTTGATGGCATTAAAATTGTAGATCCTGATAATTCTGATAAATTCGATGAATATGTTCAGGAATATTTCCAGTTGCGTCAGAGAAAGGGAGTTACACTGGATGCCGCTGCAAAGCTCTTTAAAACAAGTCCTAACCATTTTGCTGCAATGATGGTGCATAAAAGAGATGCAGATTCAATGCTATCGGGTTTGAATTATCACTACCCTGAAACAATCCGCCCTGCACTTGAAATTATTGGGAAAGCTGATTTGTACGAAGTTGTTTCAGGACTTTACATTGTTTCGACTAAAAGTGATGTTTATTTCCTTGCAGATACAACAGTAAATCCCAATCCAACAGCATCACAAATTTGCGATATAGCACTTCAGGCTTCTAAATTCGTGAAGAATTTTGATATTGAACCAAGAGTTGCACTTATTTCCTACAGCAATTTTGGTTCAGCAAAAGGCGATTCTCCTTCGAAAATGAGAGAAGCATTAGGAATATTGAAATCAAAAGCACCAAATTTGATTTGTGATGGAGAGATGCAGGCTAACACTGCACTTAATCCTAATCTTATTGCTGACATTTATCCATTCTCACCATTGAAACAAACAGGTGCAAATGTCTTGATATTCCCTAATCTCGATGCAGGTAATATCGCATACAAGATGCTCTTTTCAATTGGTGGGGCAAGAGTTATCGGTCCAATCTTGCTTGGTTTGAACAGATCAGTTCATATTATTCAACGTGGCGATGATGTTAATGATATTTTAAACATGACTGCTCTGGCAGTAGTTGATGCAAAACGTAAAGAACTTTTGCAAGCAAAAAGATAAATTTACATTATTAACAAAATGAACAAAATTAACAAAAAAAAGGGTTCTATTATGAACCCTTTTTTTGTATCTAGTTATAAATTTTAGAATTTACTTATTACAGAATTTGTCAATCAATTCCTTTGCTTTGGATATTCCGTGATCATTAGCATATTGTAAGTCCTTGCAGGCATCGGAAATTCTTCCCAGTTGAAGTTTTGTAATAGCTCTTTCGTAATATGCATTATAATTATCTGATTCAACTCTGATTAATTCATCAAAATCGATTAGTGAATTATAGAAATCCTCAATATTATAATATGCAGCAGCTCTTTTATAGAGTGTTTTAACATCTTTTTTATTGTACTTTAAAGCTTCATTGAAATCATCTATTGCTTCTTTGAACATTCTTACGGCAAAACGAGCATTTCCACGATTAAAATAGGATTCATTATTGGGACGAAGTTCAATACATTTTGAAAAATCAGCAAGTGCTGCATCATATTTATTTAGTTCGGAATAAGCAATAGCCCGCATATTAAAAATATCGTAATTTTCAGGATCAGTTTTAATTGCTTCGGTTAGGTCTTTTACTGCATTACTAAAATCACCTTGTACAATTTTATTCTTTCCTAATTGCAATCCGTAAAAATCAGTACTAAGAAACTTCTGTTTAATCTTAAATCTCTTATTATTTTTCAGATTAACAAATTCCGGAATGTTGCAGGCAAGATTCGAGAATGAGAAATTATCCAGCAGCACAGGTGGAGAATCATTACCGTTTTCATCGATATGTGTTATCCATAATTGAGTATATGGTCCATTGTGTTTTGAAGCAAATACCAGCCATTTCCCGTTAGGAGACCAAGAATGCCATGAATTCATATTAGATAAATTGCAGTTCATCAATCTTGGAGTACCACCGGATACAGGCATTATAAATAATTTGCTGTCTGGCATAAGAAGCATAAAACTTTCTGCCTGATTGAATACAATCCATTTACCATCAGGAGATACTTTTGGAAAATAATTACTCATTTCGTTTTGAGATGCACCGTGCAACAAATTCACGTTACCTCCATTTCCCTCATTAAAATCCACTGTGCATAAATCATATTTATACATGATTTTTTTGGATACAAAATCGGCAGCTAATTCAACTGGTAAAATTGCTTTTTTTGATTTTTCAATTTCAGGTAATTTATAATATCTTGCACGTGCAAAAACTACTTTTTTCCCATCTGGATACCAGGATGGATTGCTTTGAACAAAAGATTTGTTATCTGCACCTTTCAAAGCTTTGAAAATCTTCTTTTTGATATCATAGTAAACTAATATACCTTTAATCGGGAAGAATAGTTGCGAATATTCAATATCATCAATCTTCACAAAAACAGAACGGTCTTTGAGTGTACTAATAATATATTTCCCATTAGGTGAAATAGAAGAAAGCAGACCAAAAGTTTGTTCACCATCTTCACGTTTATAGTCTGACCAAGTGAAAATTTTATCTTTACTTATAACAATTTCATCTTCAATTTGTGAAGTAGCAAATGAACCTTTATCGTTGCCATAATCTACATCCATACCGAATTGAGTTCCATCTGCGGAAAATGAATGGCAGTTACCACAAACAGGCATATTTTGCAATACAGTTTGTGGAGGATTTTCATCAGAAACGTAACCAAGCCTCCAACTAATAGTTTCCAGATGGTCAACCGCATAACTAAACGGCAAAGTAACGGTTCTGTAAAATATTGGTGCAATGACTGAATCGGAGGAGATAGTGAACTGGACTTCATCTTTACAGATTACTTTATCATCTTCTTTATTGATACCAATTACTGTTAGATATAATAGTTTATCTATATAATTTGTTTTGAGAAAATTCCAATCATTTTTTGGAATAATCAAACTAGATTTTTCCGTAAAGTAATTTATGGAATATTCTTCACCTTTTATGCCCAGATGAATTACCCAGTTTAAATCCTGTGAATTCTTCCACTTAATTTTAGGAGCTATAATATCGGCAGGAAAAACAGAATTCTTCAATGGATATGTTATCATATTTGTACTCTTTATCTGCTGGCTTTCATCATAGAGTTTCATGTATTTATCAGAATCATCACATGCAGAAAAAAGAAGAACAATAAGTAAAATCTTGAAATAAAGTAAGTATTTATTGTATAACAAAATGTTTTTCATTTTTGAAATTACTCCTATTAAGAAAAGCAATTTACAAAAAAATGAATGAAAGTAGTACAATATTTTTAAGTATAACTAAAAATTATTAAATTTTTTTTTCGTTTTTAATACATAAAATTTTTGCGAATAAAGATTCTAAAATTATGTTAGAAATTAGAGAAATCAACGAAAAAATTCAAAGAGAAAGTACTTTTATTGATTTACTGAATATTGAAATCGGCAAAACAATAATCGGACAAAAACAAATGATCGAAAGGCTTTTAATAGCACTTCTTGCAAACGGTCATGTGCTCCTGGAAGGTGTTCCGGGTTTAGCTAAGACATTAGCAATCAAAACATTAGCATCATCAATTAAAGCAAAGTATTCCAGAATACAATTCACTCCTGATTTGCTTCCTGCAGACTTGATAGGTACAATGATATATAATCAGAAGAAAGAAGAATTCACACTTAAAACCGGTCCTGTTTTTGCTAATTTCATCCTTGCTGATGAAATTAACCGTGCCCCCGCTAAAGTACAAAGTGCACTTCTGGAAGCAATGCAGGAAAGACAAGTTACAATTGGTGATAAAACAATGAAACTTGAAGAACCTTTTTTAGTATTAGCAACTGAAAACCCTCTCGAACAAGAAGGTACATACCCATTACCCGAAGCACAGGTCGATAGATTCATGATGAAGGTTTTAATTAATTATCCAACTCGTGAAGAAGAAAGCCAAATAATGAGACTGAATACAACCGGCAGCTTCCCTGAAATAAATCAGGTGATTGAACCAGCCGATATTATTCGTTCTCGTTCTATAGTTAATGAAGTTTATCTGGACGAAAAGATTGAAAGATATATTCTGGATATCATCTTCGCCACCAGAAATCCTGAAGACTATAAATTAGCAAAATTAACTTCATTTATTAATTACGGAGCATCTCCAAGAGGTACAATATACCTTGCACAGGCTGCAAAAGCCCTTGCATTTGTCAAACGACGTGGCTATGTTATCCCTGAAGATATTCGTTCTATATGCAATGATGTTCTCAGACACAGAATTGGCTTAACTTACGAGGCAGAGGCTGAAAATATCACTACAGATGATATTTTAAATGAAATTCTTAATTCTGTTGAAGTTCCTTAGTAGTTATGCTTCTTTTATTCAAGCAAACTATCATAAAAAAGAGGATTTAGAGAATGGAACACACTGAATTATTGAAAAAAATCAGAAAAATTGAAATAAAGACTCGTGGTCTAACCCGCAATATATTTGCAGGTGAATATCAAAGTGCCTTCAAAGGGTCAGGTATGGCTTTTTCTGAAGTACGTGAATATCAAGCAGGTGACGATATACGTTTAATCGACTGGAACGTTACAGCTCGACTAAATCATCCTTACATCAAAATATTTCAGGAAGAAAGAGAACTTACCGTTATTTTGATGATTGACGTTTCCGGTTCTCAAAATTTTGGGACGCAAACTCAATTCAAAAAAGAGATGATTACCGAGATTGCTGCACTTCTATCTTTTAGTGCAATTATGAATAATGATAAAATTGGTGTTGTTTTCTTTTCTGATAAAATCGAAAAATTCATTCCTCCCAAAAAAGGTAGAACTCATATTCTAAGGATTATCCGTGAGTTACTTGAATTTAAACCAGAACATACAGAAACAAACATTTCACAGGCTTTTCAGTTTATAACAAATGCAATAAAGAAGAAATCCATTCTATTTTTGTTTTCTGATTTTCTGACTGATGAAAATTATGAAAAATCATTAAGCATAGTAAGCAAAAAACACGATACAATTTTATTTAGTATTTCCGACAAATTTGAACAAAATATACCTGATATTGGATTAATTGAAGTATATGATCCGGAAACTCATGCAACTAGTTTGGTCGATACTTCATCTTTTGATTTTAGAAGTAAATATACCAATTGGTGGAGTGAAACCCGCAAATTCCTGCAAATAACGACTTCGAAATTGAGTGTGGACTTAGTTAGTCTTTCAACAGGAGAATCTTATATCATTCCAATACAAAAATTCTTCAAAATGCGTGAATGGAGGAGACAAGCATAATGTTGAATAATAAAAATAAGTTTACTTTTTTTATATTTTCTTTTTTTCTTTTAAATCTATCAATTTCCTTTACTCAAAGGATTCCTGTCGAAGTCAATATTCATTTAGATTCCAGTAACGTATTGATTGGAGATCAAATTCACTTATTGATTAAAACAAATTATCAGAAGAATTATAGTATATTTTATCCCAATTTAGTTGATAGTTTGGGACATTTGATAATTATCAGGAAAACGAAGATTGATACATTAAATGAAAATGATAATTTTACACTATCACAAACTATAACACTGACCTCTTTCGATAGCGGTACTTACGAAATCCCTCCAATCGAAGTGAAGTATAAATATTTGAACGATACTGTTTTTCAGTCAAGTTTTAGCAACTCTGTTTATGCTAAATTTTTCTCTGTTGATGTTGATACAACCCAACCAATTAAGGATATAAAACCACCATTGGAAGTTCCTTTTTCCATTTGGGATTACATTTGGTATATTATAGGTGTGTTTGGTATTGTAGCAGCCTTCCTTGGAGCTTTTTACTTCTTTTACAAGAGGAAACCTAAACTCCCAGATGTAACAAAGTATGATCCTAAAATTCCTCCACATGTCCAAGCTTTATCTGATTTGAACAAATTAGAACAGGAAAAACTTTGGCAGTCGGGTAAAGTCAAGGAATACTATTCAATTTTAACAGATATTCTTAGACTTTATCTTGAAAGAAGATTTGGTTTCCCCGCATTAGAATTGACCACAGGTGAGATTATGGCTCAGATTACTTCATTTTTAACCGGTGTAGATATTTTGTCAAATATCAAGTATATTTTAGAAAATGCTGATATGGTTAAATTTGCAAAAAGTATCCCAATCCATGATGAAAATACTAAAGTAATGATCTTGGCTAAAGACATAGTTGAAAGCACGATTCCAATTGATATTGAAAATGAAGAGGGAGGCAAATAATGGAAAACATACATTTTGCAAATCCTAATTTGTTTTATTTTTTAATTTTAATTCCCGTACTTGCATTTTTTTATTTTTGGAAATTAAGTAAACAAAATCCGCAATTGGTTATTTCAACTGGTGCTGTTGTTAAATCAATAAAAAAATCCCCTAGAGTCCATCTCAGACATTTACCATTTTTTTTCACTTTAATAGGCTTAGGTTTTATTATATTTGCCCTTGCAAGACCTCAAACAAGCTCAACCCGCAAGGAAATTCAAACTGAGGGAGTGGATATTGTTTTAGCAATGGACGTTTCAACATCTATGCTTGCAGAAGACTTAAAACCAAATAGGATTGAATCTGCCAAAAAGAATGCTATCAAGTTTTTGGAGGAAAGGAAAAATGACAGAATTGGACTTGTTGTTTTTGCCGGTGAAAGTTTCACTCAATGTCCTATTACAATTGACCATTCAATTTTAAAAAATTTGGTTGATAAATTAAAATCTGGAATGCTTGAAGACGGTACTGCTATAGGGATGGGTTTGGCAACTTCAGTTGCCAGATTAAAGGATAGTAAAGCAAAAAGCAAAATTATTGTGCTCCTGACTGATGGTATTAACAATACCGGATTCATTTCTCCGGAAACAGCAGCAGAAATAGCCAAAACATTTGGTATCAAAGTTTATACAATTGGTGTCGGAACACGTGGATTAGCACCATACCCTTTTAAAACACCCTTTGGTACTCAGTATCAAAAAGTTAATGTTCAAATCGATGAGAACATGCTGAAAAAAATAGCATCACTAACGGGTGGCAATTATTTCAGAGCAACAAATTCAAAATCACTTGAAGAAATTTATAATGAAATCAATTCTATGGAAAAAACTAAAATTGATGTTGCTTATTTCACTAAAAAAACCGAAGAATATTTAATTTTTGCTCTTTTTGGAAGTGCTTTTATTGTCATTAGTGTCATTTTGAAATATTCAATTTTCGCAAGATTACCATAATTTCAAACTTTTTTTTATTTTTGTTTTTTAATTAATTGTTATTTCAAAATAATACTTATTCTCAAAGCATAAAATGAAGAATTTTCTGAAAATATTAAAAAAAGTTATCGAAAAAACTGATTATTTTTACTTCACATTAATCACAATATCATTAATCACAGCCTTATTAATCGAAGATGGTTCATGGAGATTGATATTATTCAGTATTTCAATTCTCTTCATTGTGGCTTTAATCTCATCTTTGGCTCAAAAATTTACAGAATATTACGAAAATGTTCCACGTTCTATGTTCAATTCTGAAGTGGACTACGAAGTAACAACAAAATCCAGTGAATTAGGTACAAGACAAACAATCGAAAATTTTGACAGTAATGATGACTACCCTCAACCCGAAAACTCAGAAGAATCAGAACCGGATCAGAAAAAAACAAAGCTATCCACAGTTCAGCAACTTTCAGGTATTAACTTCGATGAAGAGTATTCCGGTGTTAGAATTATCAGAACGAAACCTAGTACAGCTTTGGATGACAAGAGTACTTCTTACAGACAGGTTGAGCTGAAAATTGAAGATACCGAATTAGAAGAAGTACATGATCTTGCTTCAAAAAGCAATAATGATACTTTGTTCCAAGTTCCAAATTTCACTAAAAATGAATCCTCAGTAGCATCTCTTACGGAACAAACTGACAAAGAGATTGTAAAAATAGAAGAGACTAAATTTGAATCTACTAATGTTCAAATTGAAGAATCCCCCTCTTTACATGAAACAAAACCTAATGATATTCTTCCGGAAAATTATACTGAATCAGTATATGATGAGCCTACAGAATA
>Ga0154569_159_pt1 | contig 18122 bp, 16 predicted proteins | sample RifGroF2_FD_115998 | JGI IMG/M metagenome (GOLD analysis project Ga0154569, IMG submission 115998) | Ignavibacteria bacterium GWF2_33_9
CTGAAACTAAAATATCGTTGAATTCAGAAAAGGGCGCAAAAAGGGCTTATTGGCTTATTGGCTTATTGGCTTATTGGCTTATTGGCTTATTGGAAGACGATTCACGGATATTTTATTGCATCAAAACCGCAGAAAAATCTGAGCAGAAATCAAATTGTAATTACAGAAAAAACAAGAATTGCCAAAGAGATTTTGCATTCAAATTTATCCGAAAGATATTTATTATGAATTGTGAGTTTGAATTCGAGATACAAAAGGGTTGCGGACTTGCAAGATTGTAAGCAACCCCTCAGGATTCCACTGTATATCTTATGAAAATAGGCTATAGAGTCTTGTTCCTCATTAAGTATAAATTTGTTTCCATAATATATATACTTAATTGCTTTCAATTTTTTCACAATAATTTAAATAGGTATTTATATGAAAAAAATACTTTTAATTTTAGGTGTAATGCTTGCCTTTACAAGCATTTCTTATTCGTATTATCCTTTCTGCATTCAGTGTCCTGAAGTTCCATTTCAGACCGGTTCTGTAAGTTTCACAACACCTGATGGCTGTCAGGTATCTGTACTTTTTGGATGGCGTGATGTTTCATGTCCACCTCCAAATTATACACATCAAGTATTGATTTATGGATTTGTGTTAGTTAATCCGGGATGCGAAGCATATACACTTGATAATTCAACATTACGTGATTTAGCTGTTCCTGCGATTTATAATTCTGGTCAATTACCTGCAAATTGGATTCCTCTTGAAGGAGATTGTTATGATAATTATGAATTTGTTTCCTGGGGCTGTATGTATTTTGATTGGAATTATCAGGGACCGGGACCAACAGGACAGGGAAGTTCCGGCTGGTTCCCTTGCGATTTGAGTGAATGTTGTATTAATCACATTACTGTATGTAGAACAAATAACCAAATAGTGATTTCCTCACAACAGCAATCTACTGTTTCCTGCGAAGAAGGTGAAGCAGGTTGCACATCTCAATGTCCGTAATAGGAGGAAAATATGAAGTGGCTCATATTTATCATTTTGCTTTTCTTGAGTATTAATTTATATGCAAAAGAAAGTAAACAAGTGACAAAATATTACAATTCAGTTTATATTACTGAATCGGATGATTGTTATTATACAAATACAAAAGGAAGAACATTTACAAATCTATCACTGGATGATGCAAAAAAAATTGTTCCGCAATTTTTTGAATTGAATAATAGTAAGGATAAATTTGATATTTCTGTAAATCTAACAACATACCCTAATCCTTGCATTAACAATTTGAATCTAATCATAAAAAGTGAAAATGAAGCACAGGCAAAAATTTATCTTATGGATGAAAATAATAATTGTGAGCTCATATTTCAAGGAACAATGAACATAGGAAATAACGATTTACAATTTGATTTATCAAAAGCAAATAAAGGACTACAAATAATTTGTTTGGAAATCAATGGCAAAAAATATTATCAGAAAATAATTAAAATGTAATGTATTAAAGAGGCTGCTTTCAGTTATGAACAGTATGCAGCTTCTTGCATTTATATAATAGGAAAATCAAATGAAAAAAATAATTCTTATTCTTTTATTTTTATCAATTATTATTTCATCAAAATCATTTTCAACAGATTATGGAATAATGATAGACGACCAGATTTTAACGTATAATTATGAACATATTCGAGATTATAAAATATACTATAAAGGGACATTAGAATTACTTGCATGGTCAGGTGATTTAAACTTCAATAATGGGAAAACTTTTATTGAGGCTAATTCTTTATATACGAAAGCCTCGAATCCTGCATATCAAGTTTATAAATTGTTTTATATTTCCCCTGATACTATGAAGAGTTGGAAACGTACTGAAGTATGTATTTGGAAAGATTCTGCAAGAACAAAATATTATTCTTATGCAACTCCAAGTCTAGTCTTGCTCCCAAGCGGTAAAATAATGCTTACTACAGATACGATGGGTTTAGTATTTGAATCTGTGGATAACGGCTATACTTATACTTTAAGACAATTAAAGGGATTAGAAGATAAATCTCTTTTAAGATTAGCTTTTAAAGATGATTCAGTCGGAATAGTTACAACGAAAGAGAATGAAATATATAAAACATTTGACGGAGGGTATAACTGGAAAAAAATACTACCTGTCGATCCATCTATTGATTCAAGCAAATATTTTTTCAGTAATTTATTTTATAAAGACAATGGGAGTAAAAATAAATTATTAATAGCCTTTTTACGGATTAATGGAAGAAATAAATTGTATATTAGCAATGATGATGCTGAAAGTTGGAATGAATGCAGTCCTTTCCCGAATTTATATAAAACTAATATTAGTACAGCTTACCCTAATATTTTCTGTAGAAATGATTCTTTATGGTTTATTACTTATTATGCTCTCGGAAAAAATTATGCATCAGCTCCATTACATAATACTCTATATTTTACTTCAAATTTTGGCAAAACATGGGATATTCAGCTGTATGCCCAGCCAAAATTACCGATTAATAGTGCTTTAAATAGAATTTTGTTTTATGACAATTCTCTTGTCGGTATGATGTCTTCAGGTGCTACATCACCTCAGTTATTAGTGACATTTAACGGAGGTAAATATTGGGTGAATCTTCACGATACCATAACATCGCATGAAACAACAAATACAAGTGCTGACAAATATTTCTATGTGAATATTTTTAAATATCAAAATGATATTTATTATATAAATGGCAATAATCAATTGTACAAATTTAATTTGCTCAGTGATTTGCCTGTAGGCGTTGAAGAAAATGACAAAAATGTTAATAATGGAAAGATCTTCTATAATATAACATCGCAGAATATAGAATTCAAAGCAGAAAGCGATGAATTTTATTCGAGCATAAGAATATTCGACCTTGACGGGAGAGAACTCTATAAATCATACGGAGGAAATCAAAGTAATTTCTCGATACAGAAAAATGAATTACAGAATGCAAAGGTAATTTTCGTTGTTGCTCAAACGAATAAATCAGGTTACATTAAAAAACTGATGCTGGAATAATGAGAAATATGATATATGCTTTTTTATTGCTTGGATTGATTACGAATTTGGATGCAAGACCAATTGCTTATGTAAATTCAACTAATGAAATTGACTTTGATACAGTTTATCCGCAGCAGTTAGAAAAGAAAATTATTCTTCACAATAATGGGGATGAAGTTCTCAGGATATTATCCCTCAAAGCTTCCTGCGGATGTACAGTATTATCTGCTCATCAGGATACAATACTTCCGAATGAATCTCAGGAAATATCTGTAAAGTACAACTTAATGCGAACAAGCGGAAGCAAAATGTTTCATCTATATATTAATACAAATGACACTTTGCATTCTAAATTGGATATAATAACCAAACTATAACTTTATTTCGTCAAAATAGTAATTCTATGCTATGCAATAGTTTACGATTTCGAGATAAAAGAGGAGGTTACTTCCTGTAACTTCCTCTTTTTTTGAAAACTCGTTCTTTTTTGGGAGCATTTTTTAATTCAGCCAAATCCATTAAGCCGTCAATCATTTCGATGTAAGCTACATTTTTTTTCAAATCGACTTTTTTTACTACATTCGGTGTGTAAGGAATTGGCAGCATGAATTCCTCACTTTCAACAATCCACACCTGATTGGCCGGATTAAGCATAATATCTTTTACAATGCCAATCAAATTTCCTGACATTTCATCGAAAACTTGTAATCCCAAAATATCTTCCGGTAAAATCAAATCAGGTGCTTCTTTGCTTAAATTTTCAAATTCAGTATAAACTGCCTTTCTAATGAAAATATCCACCATATCTTCGGTGATTTTCTTTTCAATTACAATTGTAACATATTTTCCATGGTTCACAAGATGGGTTGCTGAATATTTATTTGTGAAATTAACAGAAAATCCAATTTCAATTTCAAAATTATTGTTCAAGTCCGGCAAATTCTTGGGAAAATCAGAGAGGACAATCAGATTTTTCGCAGGATTAACGGAAGATACTATTCCGAGATATTTCAAATTATCATTTTTTTTGGAATCCATAATGCAATGATTTTGTCTTTAATTAAAAATGTGGATAAAATAATTGATTGTTAGACGTATATATTAGATATTATATGTTAATTTTGTAGTTTATAGATATTAACAAGAATTATTATGAAAAAATTAATTTTACTTGCACTAATAATACTTTTAGGCATAAACACAAATACTTTTGCAAAAGATAAAAAAACTCAACCTCCATCCAAAAAGAAATTCAAAATGGAAGATGCACGAGATTTTAAATTTATCAAAACCGCAGAATTGAGTTACTGGGGTAAATGGGCATCTTACGAGGTATATCCCGATTGGGGTGACGGATATTTGAAAGTCGTACAAACTACCGATACATCAAAAAAATACACGATTGAGCGTGGTACTAAGGGTGAATTTACAAATGATGAAAATTGGTTAGCTTGCTTAATTCAGCCGAAAGCAATTGAAGTTGAAAATGCCAAAACCCCGAAAGATAAGCCGAAAAACACATTAAAAATTATTGAGTTGAATACACATTCAGAAAAAGAAATCGAAAAAGTGAAGAAATTCATATTTTCTGAAGACAATAAATGGTTAGTTTACGAAAAGGACGAGTCAATTGAAAAGGATAAGAAATTGAAATTCAAACCACTTGGCTCAAATATTTCCATTGTACATTTAAAATCGAAAACAGAGATCAAAATGGATAATGTTTACGATTATGTTTTTGATAGTTTGAGTCACTATTTATTCTACTCTGTTTCTTCACCGGATGGCAAAACTGACGGTTTGTTTTATAGAAACTTAACAGAAGAATTTGCTCCTGAATATTCAATCGAAAAGAAAGATAAAACACTTTATTCAAATCTTACATTTTCTGATTCAAGCAGAATTTTAGCTTACCTTACCTCTGAGATAAGTGATGACGGACAGTCCGGCGATTGTGAACTGAAAATTTGGAATGAACAAAACCCAAATTTAGTCGAAATCGGAATAACGAAAGAGCAAACTCCTAAGGATTGGTTTATATATTACAAAAATTCATTAAAATTCACAAAAGATGGGAAAAGACTTTGGATAGGATTGAAACCTGTTTCAGAAAAATATGAACCTGAAAAACCTGAGAAGAAATATACAGACTCTAATTTTACAAATTTAGATACTATTCAGTCAAATTCTAATTTGATTCTTTGGAATTACAAGGACCCTAAAATTATGACCTATCAGGAAACAAATTGGAACCGAGAAAAAGACAAAACATATCCATCACTCTTTGACCTGAAAACAAGGAAATTGACTCAAATTGCTGATTTGCAGTTAACAGATGTAGTTAAAGCCGACAATCCGGATTTTACTATTGGATATGACGAAAACCCATATTTACTGAGTAGTATGTGGGATTATTTTAGATTTGATATGTATAAAATAAATTTGCAAACTGGCGAAAAAACACTAATTGTTACAGAACTCGAAGAAACAGGAAATCTCTCTTTTGACGGAAATTACACAATATACTACAAAGACAGTACTTGGTACGATTATGATAATACATCCGGAGCACGGAGAATTGTGAACGAAGGCATGCAAAATCCATTTTACGATGAAGATCATGATACTCCTAATAAAGCAGGTAGCTATGGATTTGCAGGATGGGTTGAAGGAAGCAAAAGATTTATGATAAATGATAAATATGATATTTGGATTTTTAATTCTGAAGAACCAAGAAACCGTGCAAGTTTAACAGTTGCATATGGCCGATCAAATAAAATTACTTATAGATTGCAAACTCTTGATCGCAAAAAGGAATATTATACAAAGCTTGATACAGCATTAATTACAGGTTTCCATACAGAATTGAAGTGGAATAACTTATATCGGCAGGATTTTAAAATACTTGGACCTGAAAAATTAACTTTCCACGAAGATAAGGTACAAAAATGCCTTACAAAAGCAAAAGGGAACAACCGAGCATTAGTTACAATTGAAAATTTTCAAACTTTTCCTGATTTATACATTGATGAAAACTTATATAGATGGAATGATACAAACAGAAGAATTTCTGATGTGAATCCACAAATGAAAGATTACACTTGGGGAACAACTCAACTTATTGATTGGGTTGACTCTCAGGGAAATAAACTTCAGGGATTCATAATGAAACCCGAGAATTTCGATCCAAATAAGAGATATCCTGTTATAATACATTTTTATGAGAAATTCTCTGATTATATGTGTACTTTCCAAAGACCACAATTGAATCACAGACCAAATCCTGTTATTTATACAAATGATGATTATGTAGTATTTTATCCGGATATTGTATTTACAATCGGGTATCCCGGATATTCAGCCGTTGATGCTCTCGAAACAGGTGCAAAGAAATTAATTGATATGGGAATAGCCGATCCAAATGCAATTGGTTTGCAGGGACATTCATGGTCAGGTTATCAAACAGCATTTATCATAACACAAACAGACTTTTTCAAAGCTGCCTGTGCCGGTGCACCTGTGAGTAATATGACAAGTGCATACAGTGGTATTCGTTTAGGAAGCGGTATGGCTCGTCAGTTCCAATATGAAAAACAACAGAGTAGAATTGGTGGTAATTTATGGGATTCTCTCGACAACTATTTGAAAAATTCACCAATTTTCGAGGCAAAAGGAGGTAAAACTCCATTATTGATTAAATTTGGGGACAAAGACGATGCAGTGCCATGGGAACAAGGAATTGAACTCTTCCTTGCATTAAAAAGATTGGGGAAAGTAGTATATATGTTGGAATATGAAAACGAACCTCATATTGTCCGCCAATATAGGAATAAAGTTGATTATGCAATCAAAATGAAGGAGTATTTTGATCACTTCCTGAAAGGTAAACCTGCTCCTGATTGGATGGAGAATCCCAAACCTTATAAGGGTAATTAGATTGCAGATAGAATTGAAGAACATATCAAAATCATTCATTAAGGATAAAATTATTCTTGACAATATATCCCTGTCTATATCAGATGGGGAATTTGTTGTTTTTTTAGGTCCGTCAGGATGTGGGAAGACAACTCTCCTTAGGATTATTGCAGGATTAGAAAATGAAGATACAGGAGATATATTTTTTGACAATAAACGAATAAATGATTTTGACCCTAAAGATAGAAGCATTGGCATGGTGTTCCAAAATTATGCTCTTTATCCTCATTTGACAGTTTATGACAATATTGCTTTTCCATTGAAAATCAGTAAGGAAAGTAAAACAAAGATAAAAACGAGAGTGGAAGAGGTTGCTGATTTTATTGGTCTGTCAGAATATTTAACTTATAAGCCTAAGGAAATTTCAGGTGGACAACGTCAAAGGGTGGCGTTAGGTCGTGCAATTGCCAGAAATCCTAAAATTTTCCTTTTCGATGAACCATTGTCGAATCTGGATGCTAAATTACGCTCATTAATGAGGACAGAACTTTACTCATTACATCGAAAATTAGAAACAACTTCTATTTATGTTACTCATGACCAAGTAGAAGCAATGACAATGGGAGACAAAATAGTTGTGATGAATAACGGTATTTTACAACAGGTGGATACTCCCGTAAATATTTATGAGAATCCTGCAAACTTATTTGTTGCAACATTCATTGGAAGTCCACAGATTAATAAATTCAAATGTAATTACACTGAATTTGAAAATGGATTCAAGATAAATCTACTTACTAACAAGTCAGAAGAAAAGGCAATTCAAGTTCAAATTGGAAATTCAGTTGTTAACATCAGTGATGTTGAGTATATGTGTATTCGGCCTGAGAACATGGCACTGGAGCCAGCTTTTGCAAATAGTGCAGCAATAGGGAAATTCGAAATTTATTCAATTGAATTTATGGGGAATGAAACTATTGTTTATTTCATGTTTGATGATGAAATAAAGGCTTTGCGTACTTCTCGAAATCTGAATGCCCAGAGGGGTGATGAAGTTGAGATTTACATCAATTGCGATAAGTTGTTATTATTCGATAAATTAGAAAACAAAATTATTTGATTGTTATGGAATTTACATTAAAAAACATTTTATTTATTCTTATTTTCCCTTGTTCAATTTCATTTTTGTATTATAGTCTTTATAGGCTTTACTTTACAATCAATTTAGGGAAACCCGAAAAGAACAGACATTCCTTTTGGCAAAACGTGTACAGATTGTTTAAAATTGCTATTGGACAGACAAAAATATTCAGGGATAAAAAAGCTGGATTGGTTCATGCTTCTATCTTTTGGGGGTTTTTAATCTTTTTATTCTCAGCCTCTGAATCAGTATTACAAGGATTTTTACCAAGCTTTTCATGGGATTTCTTGGGTTACTTATATTCAGTAATTACACTTCTAACTGATATTATAGCTGTAGCAATTGTAATTGCAATTCTTACTGCATTTTACAGACGATATATAATGAAAGTTCCTAGATTGCAGGGAAGCAGCATGGAATCATTGGATGCAGTGCTTGTGCTTTCATTTATTTTTATTATTACAGTTTCACTTATTTGGCAAAATGCTTCGCATATAATTGCACATAGCAATGAAGAATTTGCAATAAGACCTGTTTCAGTTTATTTAAGTCAATTCTTTAATCCGGCAACAGCAAATACGCATTATGAATGGGCATGGTGGTTTCATATTCTAACTATACTGGTTTTTGTGAATTACTTACCTTTTTCAAAGCATTTACATGTTTATACATCAATGATTTCGGTATTTTTCGGAAATGAAAATATCCCAAATAAACTAAATGCAATTAATTTTGAAGATGAAAATAATGAGAAATTCGGTGCAACCGAAGTTACTGATTTAACATGGAGAGCAATTCTAGATGGATATAGCTGTACTCATTGCGGGAGATGTACAAGTGTTTGTCCGGCAAATTTAACAGGTAAAGTCCTGGATCCACGTGCAATAATAGTGGGGATTCGTACGAGAATTGAAGAAATAGGACCTGCACTGATTAGATACAAAGGACAAGACCCACTGCTAGATCAATCAGAGTTTACTGATGGTGAACAAGAAATATTTAACAAGAAATTTATTGGTGAAATTGAAAATTACGATGCACTTTGGCAATGCACTACATGCGGTGCATGCATGCAGGAATGTCCTGTTACAATCGAACATGTTCCGTCAATTATAGAAATGCGCCGTGGTTTGGTGATGATGGAGTCAGAATTTCCTCCACTTTTGCAAAACACTTTCGGAAATTTGGAAAATTCGGGTAATCCTTGGGGCTTTTCTCCTGCTGAAAGAGTTGATTGGGCAGAAGGTCTTGATGTGAAAATTGCTGCAGAAAATCCTGATTTTGAATACTTATTCTGGGTTGGATGTGCAGGCAGCTTTGACGATACAGGAAAAAGAGTTAGTGTTGCTTTCACTAAATTGATGCAACAAGCAGGAGTTAATTTTGCAATTTTGGGTAATGAAGAAAGCTGTAATGGTGATCCCGCCAGACGTGCCGGTAATGAATATCTGGCTGATATGATGATTAAGAATAATGTTGAAATTCTTAAACAATACAATGTTAAGAAAGTAATTACAACTTGTCCACATTGCTTTAATGCAATTAAGAATGAATATCCTGATTTCGATTTTGCACCAGAAGTTATGCATCACACCGAGTTTCTCGATAAATTAATAACTGAAGGGAAAATTAATTTAGTAAAACCCGACATAAAGAAAAGATTAACTTATCATGATTCTTGTTATTTAGGTCGTTATAATCAAATTTACGATGAACCGAGAGATATTATTCAGAATGTTGGGAACTATGAATTCACCGAAGCAGGAAGGAATAAAGATAAAGGACTATGCTGTGGTGCAGGTGGAGCTCAAATGTTTATGGAAGAAACTGAAGGAAAGAGAGTGAATATCGAAAGGACAGAAGAACTTTTATCAACAAATTCAGAATTAATTGGAGTAAACTGTCCGTTTTGTCACATAATGATTTCCGATGGATTGAAAGCAATGGACAATGAACAAGTAAAAGTAAAAGATATTGCAGAATTAGTTTTAGAAAATTCCAAATAAAATTGTTTTTAAATCGAATTAATTAAATGGAAAATACATCGTTTTTGGTAACTGCCAGAAAATTTAGACCTCAACTTTTCAAAGATGTTGTGGGCCAAAGTCATATAACAAAGACTCTGATAAATGCAATTAGTAAGAACAGGGTGCATCATGCATATTTATTCAACGGTCCCAGAGGTGTTGGTAAAACAACAACTGCCAGGATTTTTGCAAGGGCAGTCAACTGTCTCAATTTGCAAGATGGTGAACCATGTAATGAATGTGAGATTTGCAAACATTCTTTAGACGGCAGGTCACTAGACATAATTGAAATTGACGGTGCTTCTAATAATAGTGTTGATGATATCCGCAAATTGCGTGAGAATGTGAAATTCCCGCCTGTGCAAGGAAAATACAAGATGTATATCATCGACGAAGTTCACATGCTTTCCACAAGTGCTTTCAATGCATTATTGAAAACACTTGAAGAACCACCAAATCATTTGCTGTTTGTATTTGCTACAACTGAACCGCATAAAGTTCCAGCTACAATCATGAGTAGATGCCAAAGATTTGATTTCCGAAGAATGGAATTGACTGATATTACAGGTCAAATCTCGTATATAGCAAAAAAAGAAGGTATTTCAATTGATGAGCAGTCTCTATTTGCAGTTGCAAAGAAAGCTGATGGTTCAATGCGTGATGCTGAAAGTATTTTCGACCAAGTGACTGCATTTACAGGAAGTGAAATCACTTATTCCAAATTATCTGATGCATTACATTTGATTGATGAAGAATTTTTCTTTGCTATCACTCAAAACATTTCTGAAAGTAATCTTAAAGAAATGTTTGATTTAGCGTCAAAAGTTGTGAAAAGAGGATATGATTATATTGAAACTCTGCAAGGACTTTTGGAACATTTGAGAAATTTACTTGCAGTGAAAATTACTAATGATACAACTTTCCTCGAAACTTCTGAAACGCAAAAGACTCAATATTTGGAACATACAAAGTTGTTTGATGTACAAGATGTTATTCGTATGATTCAATTTATTTCAACTGCGGAACAACAGATTAAATACTCTCCACAGCAGAAAGTAAGATTTGAACTCACTTTGGCTCAGTTAGCTTATTTACCCAAGTCTCACAGCATTAACGAATTAATTGAAATGGTGAAATCTGGCAAGCAATTTCCACAGGATGTTTCAAACACCCCATTGATTCCAAAAATGGAACCATCTGTAACCAAAACAATAAGTGTAGCCAATGAGCAGGTGATTGCAAGCAAAAAGATTTCTATTGATATTGCTGTAGATGAAAATAAAGACTCAGACGATGAAATTAAACTTTCTAAAAAATCTTTAAGATTTATAAAGAAAGAAGAAATTGAAGAAAAGTGGGATCTGTTTTTGGATAAATATGCAAATTCACAGTATCAACTTACATCATTAGCACATATTAATGTTGAATTTGTGGATAACGGATTATTGCTTTTTCTGAATTCTGAAGTAATATACAACAACTATACTACTTCGATTATGCAGTCAAAATTGAAGAAAATTGTTGATGAATTTTTTGACGGAAATATTCAAATTAATTATAAATTAGATACTTCAAAAGAAAACAGAGAATTTTTGGGTATCAAAGAAAATAAAGTTGAATTTGAAAAACATGAAAAGACTGAAAAACCATTAGATGAAACAAAGGACAAACCTTTACCAATTAAACAGGAAAATTTGTCAGATACCGATAAAACAATTATTAACTTATTTAATGCTAGACAATCAAATTAAACAAATGAGGAAATTATGGCACTTAAGGTAAACACAATTGCACCTGATTTTACAATTTTCGATGATTCGAACAATCAAGTCTCACTTTCAGATTTCAAAGGTAAATGGGTAGTGCTTTACTTTTACCCAAAAGATAATACACCTGGCTGTACGAAAGAGGCATGTGATTTTCAAGAAGATTTGAGATTGTTCAATAATCTCAATGCTGAAATTTTGGGAATTAGCCCTGATTCGGTTAAATCGCATGTGAATTTCAAAACAAAATATAAACTGGATTTTAAACTTCTTTCCGATACAGAAAAAGAAATCTGCAAATTGTACGATATTCTTGCTGAAAAATCAATGTTTGGCAAGAAATATACGGGTGTTGTCAGAACAACATACATAATAAATCCTGAAGGGGAAATTGTTTGGGTGAAATCAAAAGTGAAGGTATTCGGACATATTAATGAAGTAAAAGAAACATTAAAAATGCTGCAAGTTTAATGATAGACACTCACGCACATTTATTTGATGACCCTTTTGATGAAGATTTTGAAAAAGTTGTGCAAGATGCCTTCAAAGAAGGAATTGAAGCGATATTGATGCCGGCTATCGAACCCAAAACCTTTCAAAAAATGTTTGAGAAAGTTAATTATGATTCCCGACTATTTTGTTCAATCGGTATTCATCCACATAATGCTTTGGAAGTAAATGAAGTTACCTTACAACTGATAGAAAGATATACAAACAATGAAAAAGTAAAGGCTATTGGAGAAATTGGTTTAGATTATTATTATGATTTTGCCCCAAGAGATGTTCAAATTTCAGCATTTGAAAAGCAAATAGAATTAGCAAAAAAATGTGATTTACCAATAATCGTCCACAATCGAGAATCAAATGATGATTTGATGCGTGTTTTGAAATCTCAGCAGAATGGTTCATTGTCAGGAGTTTTGCATTGTTTTTCGGGTGATTTTGCAATGCTTAAGGAAGCTCTGGATTTGGGTATGTATATTTCTTTTACCGGGAATATTACATTCAAGAAAGCAGAAGAATTAAGAGAAATTGTAAGAATTACACCTTTAAACCGAATTTTACTTGAAACAGATTCACCATGGATGTCGCCTGTACCTTTCAGAGGAAACCGAAATGAACCAAAAATGGTAAAATTAGTTGCTGAGAAAATTGCAGAAATTAAATCAGTAAATATAAAAGAGGTTATTGAAATGACTTCATTGTCGGCTAAGAAACTATTTAAATTGTTTTTAATCATAATTATGACCATGTCTTTTGGTTTTACGAATCTTATCTTTGCTCAAGATGAAGATGAATACTATGATGAAACAACTAGTAACCAGGAAGAAGTTCCTTTGTATTACAAAATGTTTGGGATTGCACCTGTATTTGGCACTAATACAGTTGTAAATACATATAAACCAAATGATTATGACAGTGCGCAAGATGGTCTCTTAACAATTGGTGCTGCAATATTTTCTAATCCAGTTGATTGGTTATTTTTTGAATTTGCCTATCTCACATTTAGTGACAAAAAACCTTATAATGATACAAAAGATGCTCCGATACCTCTTGATATTGAAAAACACAAAATGATAGAAATTGGGAGTGGAATCATACTTAATCCAAACGGTAAAGTTAATTTTTACGGTAATTTGGGTTATTCACATTCAAATTCTGATTTCTCTCGTTATGTATTAACTCAAAATGACAAATATATTAAGGAAAATTATTCAATATCTCATAATGGAATTTACTATGGTATTGGTTTTTTTGCAAATATGTATATAGAGGGTGCAGGAACATTTGTTCTCAACGGAGAGTGGCGATTGACTAATATTCTTGAAAATACCAAATTAGATTATGATCCTAGAGTTCTTTATACGGAACCGGGTTATAATGAGCCTACTGAATACAGTACATTTTATTCAATACCAAGAGCATCAATTATATGGTATCCACCACTTGATGAATGGTTCAAAACAAAGAAGTAAATTGATTAATTAATCTAATAAAAAAACCGCTAAAAAGCGGTTTTTTTGTAGCAGAGGCAGGACTCGAACCTACAACCTTCGGGTTATGAGCCCGACGAGCTACCATTTGCTCCTCTCTGCTATTTATATTAATACAAAATTACGAATATTTATTTGATTGACAAAAAATGTCTATAAATTAAAATTTGCTTTTATCGTGTAAAAGTCTTTCAGAACTTTATTTTCATCATCAATATTTGTATAAAGATAGTCAACAATATCTACTCCATAACCAACCATCAATTTCAAATTTTTTGAATTGAAAGTGAATGTAGGACCAATTGCAACAGTTCCAGTGTAAAAATTTGAAGTATTTTCAATTTGATTTTTCTTGTTTACAAGATATTGGAAATAGAAAAAACCTAAATCAAACTTTTGATTTATCTTATAATTCAAAAAAACATTTATTTCTCCATCATCAAAAGCATATCTTCTATTGGAAACAGTTCTTCCCTGTAACCAAGCTCTTGCAAAAATATCAGCAGATAATTTATCATTGATTTTGTAATTAGCTTTAATTATAGGTACTATTGCATCAAAAATAACAAATCTACCACCACCTGAATAACTATTACCACTAAATATGCCTAGTGAAGTTAATATATTCAGATTTTGATCAATTAATTTGAAATTCAATCCCAAACCAAATTCCATTCCTGGATAGGTATAACCGATTGTATCATTATCAGCGAGGTTTCCCCAATATTGAACATATGGAACGAAATCAATATTATTAGTAATAGGATAATTCAATTCAATCGAAGGTGCAAAACCAAAAATTGGATTTTGATCAAATGAAATTTTTACGGAACTCTCAGTCGTTTCTGCTCTTAATTCACTATTTACATTTATTATCACAGAAGCAATTAATGTAAGTAAAAATATTTTATATTTTGTAGTTTTCAATTTCATTCTCCAAAGAAAAATCAAAATTACTCAAATGATGAAAATTGGCAAGATGAATTTGTAACAAATAGTAAAAAATTACGTAAAAAGACAAATAAACCATTATTGGAGCATATCAATGAAAAAATTATACAGATCAAGGAATCATCGAGTAATAGCAGGTATTGGCGGAGGGATGGGTGATTATTTCGATATTGATCCTGTTTTTATCAGAATTTTGTTTGTTATCACAGTATTCACAGGTGGTGCAGGCTTACTTGCATATATAATTTTGTGGATAGTTGTCCCGAATGAACCATTTGAATTTGCAAAAGATAAGAATAATACTTATTCTGAAAATCCAAACAGTGAGAGTGCTTTTTCTGAAATGAGAGGTGAGAATTGGGTTGCAGGAGAAAATGTTTCCGAAATCATTGAGAAACCAGAAAATAAAGGTAAAATTCGAACTCTTGGTGGAATTTTGTTAATTATACTTGGTTTAGTAATACTTCTAGACAATATTGTTCCTGATTTTGATTTTACCTACGTTTGGAGCATAATACTTATCTTGATTGGCTTTTTCATTATTTTAAAAAATAAAAATATTGGGTAAAGAGATGTATGAGAAACATTATTTTTGGGGAACTCTATTCATTGTAATTGGTTTATCACTCCTACTTTATAATGCAGGATTCCATTTTTTATATTTTGTAAAATATATTTATTTAATTTCCAGCATTTTTATTTTGCTTGGATTAAAAATGATTTTCAAAAAAAATTGGGTAAAAATATTATTAACTATTCTAATTTCCATAACTTTGTCTTTTACAATAATGAAGTTTTTCGGAGATACCATCTGGAATCATCATAATTGTTGTAATAATGTATTGTATCATATAGATATTAATTAATTTTAAAATAAATATTTATGGAGGCGTAATGAAGTTGAACAAATCCTTCATTGCTTTTTTCTTTTTATTACTCATAATCACAATTCCAACTTTTGCAAAAGCAAAAAAAAGTGATAAAGACACACCGAAAGAAAAAGAATTATTAACGGAATCAGTTCTTTCAGGGTTAAAATTACGAGCAATAGGACCTGCTGCTATATCCGGCAGAATCGGTGATATTGCAGTGCATCCTTGTGATAAATCCATTTGGTATATTGCTGTAGCATCCGGTGGTGTTTGGAAAACAACAAATGCTGGAATTACATTTGAACCAATTTTTGATAATGAGGGTTCATTTTCAATTGGATGTGTAACTATTGATCCAAATAATCCACATACAGTCTGGGTGGGAAGTGGCGAAAACAATAGTCAACGTTCTGTGTCCTACGGTGATGGAGTTTATAAATCAATTGACGATGGTAAATCATGGAAAAACATGGGATTAAAACAATCAGAACATATTGGCAAAATCCTGATTGATCCTAGAAATTCCAATATCGTATATGTTGCTGCACAAGGTCCTTTATGGGCTTCAGGTGGCGATAGAGGTCTTTTCAAAACAACTGATGGAGGAAGTACTTGGGAAAATGTACTCAAAATTAGTGATTTGACTGGTGTTTCAGATATTGCTTTTGACCCAAGAAATCCTGACATAATGTATGCTTCCACATACCAAAGAGCAAGAACTGTTTGGACATTAATAAATGGTGGTCCCGAGAGTTCATTACAAAAAACAACAGATGGCGGTAAAACGTGGACTAAATTAACTAATGGAATCCCCGGCGGAGATGTGGGTAGAATCGGTATTGCGGTATCACCTGCAAATCCTGATTATGTATATGCCTTAGTTGAAGCCTCAGAAAACAGAGGAGGTCTTTTTCTCTCTACAGACCGTGGAGCAAGTTTTGCAAAAAGAGGTAATAAATCTTCAGCTTCTGCTCAATATTATCAGGAATTATTCTGTGATTACAAAAATCCATTAAAAATATATTCACCTGATACATATACAACTGTTTCTGAAGATGGTGGTATTACCTTCAAGAGAGTTGGTCTGAAGTACCGTCACGTGGATGACCATGCATTGTGGTTAGATCCCGATAATTCCAATCACTTCATTATTGGTGGTGATGGCGGTTTATACGAAACTTATGATGATGGTGATAATTGGCGTTGGTTTGGACATTTACCTGTTGGTCAGTTCTATAGAATTCAAGCAGATAATAGTGAACCTTTCTATTATGTATATGGAGGTACTCAAGATAATAATTCATGGGGTGGTCCATCACAGAATACAAGTACCGGAGGAGTTTCGAATGATGATTGGTTCCAGACAATCGGTGGTGACGGTTATGAAGTGCAGATAGACCCTACAAATCCTAATATCGTTTATACTGAATTCCAATACGCTGGTATTGCCCGCTTTGACAGAAAGAGCGGCGAATTGAAATTCATTCAACCTCAGCCAAAAGAAAATCAGATGATTCGATGGAATTGGGATTGTCCGTTTATTTTATCTCCTCACAATAATAAAACACTTTATATTGGTGGAAATTATGTATTCAAATCAACCGATATGGGTGATTCGTGGACACAAATCAGCGAAGACTTGACCAGACAATTAGACAGAAATACTCTGAAAGTAATGGGTAAAGTTTGGGATGTAGATGCTGTTGCAAAAAATGCTTCTACATCGCTCTACGGCAACATTGTTTCGCTTGCAGAATCACCTGTCAAAAAAGGTTTGCTTTATGTTGGAACTGATGATGGCTTGATTCAGGTTTCAGAAAATGACGGCCAAACCTGGAATAAGTATGAAAAGATTGCAGGATTGCCTGAATTGATATATGTTAGCGATATTTTCCCATCAGAAACTGATGAAAATGTTGTTTACATTACTTTCGACAATCATAAAGCCGGCGATTTCAAACCTTATGTTTATCGCAGTAATGATAAAGGTAAAACATGGACCTCGATTAGTTCAGATTTACCTGAAAAAGGAACTGTTTACACAATTATGGACGATTTCGTACAACCAAATTTACTCTTTGTTGGGACTGAATATGGTTTATTCTGTTCATTGGATGCAGGCGGCAAATGGATGCAGCTCAAAGGTGGTATGCCGGTAATTAATGTTCGTGATTTGGATATTCAAAAACGTGAAAATGACTTGATAGTTGGTACATTCGGTCGTGGCATTTATATTTTGGAAAATTATTCACTTCTCAGAACACTTACTGAAGAACAATTACAAGCTGAAGGACTTATCTTTCCTGTGAAAGATGCTAAAATGTTTGTACAGGATGATTCCAGAAGCAAAAATTCCTATGGCTCTTCTTTCTTCAGAGCTGCAAATCCTGACTTTGGTGCAACTTTCACTTATTACTTGAAA
>Ga0154569_141_pt1 | contig 17707 bp, 11 predicted proteins | sample RifGroF2_FD_115998 | JGI IMG/M metagenome (GOLD analysis project Ga0154569, IMG submission 115998) | Ignavibacteria bacterium GWF2_33_9
AAAAAAATATATGGGTCCATTTTCCTTTTACCAATCTCTTTCGATTTCAAAGGGTGTCCCTCATGTTCGCATTAGCCTTGCTAAATTGCTTGAATCAGAATTTTGATGTAGAACTCGAACAGATAAAGAAAGAGCTCTTAAATAGAAGCAAATCAGCAAAAATTGATATTCAATCAGATAAGAAGAATTTTACTGGGAAACCACTTGGAGGAAGAACAAAAAGGAATGGGTTGGATACTGATCCAAACAGTCCTGTCCTTGACTGCTTCCAGTTAAATGGAAGGAATTTTTATTTGGTATTGAAAGGATAATATAGAAATAAAAAAAAGGCTACCCAACTCGGACAGCCTTTTGCTTAATCCTAAATATTCTCTTAATTCTTCACAAACTTGGTCATCAGGACATCAAAGTTTGTTGTAAGAATTATTTGATAAACACCTGCAGGTATTTTATCTAATTCAAGAACATCATCTATTGAGCTATCTTCAGAATATGTTTTAGTCATTATCTTATTTCCAATTATGTCAAACATTTCCATCTTTGCAGTTGTCTTTTCAGAAAATGCAGCAAAAATATTCAGTTTTTCATTTGTCGGGTTTGGATATATTTTCATATATGAATTTCCGTTTTTACCGAAAATAAATTCATTATCTTCCGAAACAGAGCCAGGTTCTTCCCCAACTATAGTGATACTATCTTCTGCTCCCGGACAACCTGAATTTGGTACTACTGTAAGATAATATTTCGTAATTCCTTTAGAAATTTTTTCTGCTGTAGGACTATATAATTCAATTTTATTTTCACCTTTTTTCCAAGTATAAGTATATTTTGCTGAAAATACTGGTTCAAGAATTAAATCGTATAAATTAATTAAAGTATCCATATTAAATGTTTTTGCTTTCAACATTTTTATTATAACTTTTGACTCAACGCTAAGTTTCATTGAATCTATCGCAGTATTTCCGGTTATCACATCTTTAAGGTTAAGAATATATTCAGTACTGTCTGACAATGGATTGATAACTTTCGGATTTGCAATTTTAGGATTATCTATACCTGAAGAGGGTGACCAATTGAATTCATAAACATCTGAACCTCCTAAATTCGCAATATTTTCTATTCCTATACTTATTGGTACATTTTCACAACCTTCTTTATCAACTAAATTAGGAGTGAGTGGAACTACTTTGGAAATTTCAAAAACTTTAGATATTGAGAATATGTTTAAATCATACTTATCAACAATCTTTAACAAACAAGTTTTCGAATATGTTACAGGAACTTTCCAATCGTATTTTCCTGCAATTGCATTTACCGGTTCGTTATTAATTAATAACCAGTTTTGACCATTATCAATAGAATAAAATATATTAACATTTTCAACATTTTGAGAATTCCAAGTAATTTGATATTGTTCATTTTCAAAAAGTCTGTTCCTGTTAAAGCCGGTAATTTCAATGCTTTTAGCATAATTCACAACCATAAATGAGTCAATATTGGAATATGAAACCGGCTCATTAGAATAAAGTTGTACATAATATTTTGTATTAGGAATAAATTTCGGTGAAATCAGCATTTTGTAAAAGCTAATATCTTTATTTTGAATACTATCCAAATAAATTACATCAAGATTTGTTGAATCATATACCATTGAGTAAAGTTTTGAATTCTCACTAAATTCTCCTGTTAGAGAATAGTCAATCCTAATGGTATCATTTAACTTTGGATTTGGCTTATCAATAGTTTTGATAGTAATTTCCGGTTGGATACTTAATTCTTCCACATAAAAATAAATTGTATCAGAAAGGTTTTTATATTTTGCTATCACAACGGTGGAACCCGGCTTTAATGCAATGAATTCATTTGTGGAATCAAGATAATTAACTATTGAATTGTTACCAATTTCAAACTGAATATTATTTGTCTCTGGTTTAACATCTGCAATGAAAGTTTCGTATGTAGCACTAAAGTTTAAATTAATTTCATCATCGACAAATAAATCAATCTGGTCTTTATCTGCTTTAAAATCAAACAATTGTTCGTTGGTTATAATATTTACTTTTAAGACCTTATAGCTATTGAACAAAGTATCTCCAATTGCAAATCTGCAAAAAGCAAATACTTGGTTTGTATCTAATGTAATTCCGCTAACCGCAATATTGAATTTTTGTGTATTCCTTGCCGAATCTAAATTAATTTCTTGACCTTGAAACTGAACATATCCATATTGGAATCCTGTTGTATCAGGAATAGAGAGTGTAACCTCCAGAATATCGTTTACAAATGCATTGGTCTTATTGACAGTTAGATTAATATTAATTGAATCGAAAGCAAGAACCGGCTCATTATCTTGAATACGATTATCATTTTCTTTTTCTTTGATTAAAGGTTTTGAAAAATCTGTTCCCGGGATTGATTTTGAAAAGTATTTGTTAATTTGGTTTGTTTTTAATAATAAATCAAGATGAGCAAAAACTTCCGGTTGTTCTGTTACACTTGTTATCATCGTATGTCCGTAACCAGCAAAACATTTTTTAGTTAAATCACTTGAATTTAAATCAAAAGTGCCGCCAGCTAATTGACTTTTGGTTCCTACAACTAAGTCTGTTGACCATATCCAATCTGGAGTGCTCGGGAGCTTAGTTAATGCCCTTTGTAAATTTGTAAGGTCATTAAACATATTTCTTCCATTAATATAAGGTACATTACGATAATTGATATTTTTCATTACTGAAACTAAGTCAGAAACTCCAAAATCCATTAAGTAACCCCAAAAACCATTTGGAATATTATTGATATAATTTACATCATTTTTATGGTTATAAATAATATCTGAAGCAATTAAGTGATTATTTAAATCTGTTTTTCCAAATTTATTATTCGTTCCACCAACAGTCAAATCTTTTATTGCATCGCAGGGAAAAATAAAATAATCTTTATCCTTAATAATTCCTAATTTACTAAGAGATACACCATATTTAGCAATTTCCCATGTGTTATATCTTGATAAGTAATCAAATCTATATTTATTATTGAAGTCACTGCAAAAGTCAATTAATAAATTTGCAAAGTATGAACCATTATGTGGGGAGTCGATAGAAATCATTTTGTGAACAAAACCCTGATTCAAATTATAATTTATGGAATTAAATTCCTTTTTATTACTATCTATTAACTTTCTCAACATTAGAGAACCCATGCTGTGGGAGATATAATCAAACTTAATTGCGGAAATTCCTCTTTCATTCATATAAGAATATGACCAATGAAAACCATTCTCCAAAAGTGTCTCAGATGATTTTTGTAAGTTATCTTTTCCTCTTCCGATGTAAGGTTTAAAAATATTTTCAACATTTCCATATACCCCTTCTTGTTGTATATAATTGCCGGATTTGGATAAATAATTAGAATATATTGACCACATATCTGCATCACTGTTTAGACCATGAACTAATAATAATGGAGGTCTATATATTTCCAAATTAGTTGCTATATCATCACATAAATTATTTCCACCTATTAACTTAATATTTGTGGTTACACTTACAATTCGATTGCTTTTTTTAGATAGACTCGGGTCAACATCAAAATATTCAGGAGCTACATACCAAAAATCATAATATTCACTTCCATTTCCTTTCGCAATAGCAGATGTTTTCTTTTTTTCGTTGCTGACATTCAATTCTTTGTATATTAAAGAATTATATTCTTTTCTGTTAATCAAGTATCCTAATTCAACATAAGTATTTGCCCCTGAATAAGAATCAGAAAGATTTAAATAAAGTGACTGTATATTATTCTTGTCCTTTTTGGGAATTGTCACTCTGATTATAATAGGACTGGCTCCATCAGAAGCAACCCCAACGGGTTTGTATCTTTTGTTATCCTGAGTTATTTGCTTAGGCACACACCATTCAAATGTTACTGCGGGGTTCTTACTTACTTTCACACTTTCAATATTTGAAAATCTCCCTTCATAATCTGCTTGGATGTAATTTGATGCTTTTTTAGATTCCACCATCTGAATTACACCATAATCTATATCTCTTATTCTTAAAGAAACATCTCCAAGATAGGATTCACTTAAATCTAAAAATGAAGTAAAACGGTTGAGAATATTGAGCCGTGCAAGGATGCTTGCAGTATCGGCTAATTTCCAAGTTTTTCCATTATCCAATGAATACTGCACTTCATAATTACGCCATAACATAGTTTTCTCAGGATTCAATCTAAGCAAGTCAGAAGGTTTTCTTATAAATGTCGAATCGTACCAATCGAATTTCAGGACTTCTCCAATTGAATAAGGTTTTGCGACAATACTGAGGATAATTGTGTCTTGATAAAGAAATGCTTTAGTTACTTCAAACTTTTTAGGGTTTGTTGATATTTGTTTACCGGTATCACTTGCAAAAACGGAATAGATGCCCGGTTTAGTACTTTCATTAATTGGAAATAAATATGAAAATTTCGAGTGAATACCGGCAGTGATGCTATCCAATTTTTGAGTAAAATCTGGTGAACTAATAGTAAGAAATACTTTAGAGTTTTTTGTAAAACCTTCACCACTTATTTTTAATGTATCTCCCTCTTTAACTATTGATTTGGATAATGTCAAACTTGGAAAAGAAATTTTAGTAGTTTCATCCTTCAAGCACCGAACAGAAAACCCATTTATAGGACTTTCTTTAAAAGAAACCATAAATTCTAATTCTTCATCGTAAAGGGGACGACAAGAATTACTCATTAATGTTCTTCTTATGTTGTAATCTGATTGGCCAGATTTAGTACTTGTCCACCAAAAACCCCAATAATGTGCTAACCTAAATGGTATTTCTCCAAAATCTGAAGATTTATATCTACATCCACCAGGAAATGCAGTAAATCCTGTTTCATTTGTTGGACTACATCCAAATGAGTTAGTATCCAATAATTTTTCCGAGTGCTGACCACCATTAGATTCTAATACTTGCCATTCATCATTTGATGGAATGTGAAAACCTTGAGGGGCTAAACCACGAGGGTCATTTACAGCATAACAGTTGTAAAGTTTACCATAAATTGCACCATTTGCAGGATCATTGTTATAATAACACCAAGCACCTGTTGTTAAATTTCCCCATTGTATACTATCAGTTACTTGTGGGATAACGTCACCATTTCTATAATAAGCTACATCAAGATTCTTCTTCATCCATGTTTGAGTTCCAATGGTTACATGAAGTGTGTCAAATTGGACATCAGGAGGTTCGAAACTAAATCTGGATACAAATCCATCAGTTGAATTCCATACAACATCATAAGCACCAGAGGTTACAGGAAAATTTGAAGAAGAAGTAAATCCTACGACAATTGCTCCATTATTATTATCTGATGAGATACAACTATGAAGATATCCTAAATCACTACTCGTTCCACCTAAATAACTTGAGTATATAACTAATGTACCCGTAGGTGAAATTTTTGTAAGGAATGCGTCTGGACCAGAGTTTAGATTATATTGAAATGCATCTGCAGTTATTGCAAAATCTGAAGAGTAAGTATAACCGGAAACAAGTATATTATTATCAGAATCCAAAGCAATTCCTCTAATATAGTCAGAATTATTTCCACCCAAATAAGTTGAAAATTGCAAACTACCGGTTGGGCTGAATTTAGTAATAATACCTTCAGAACTATAGTAATAATTATCTATTACACCTGAAGATAAAGGATAATTAGAAGAATTAGTATAACCACCTACAAATATATTGTTATTAGCATCGCTTTCAATTGCATTACCATACTCGGAAGAAGTTCCGCCAAGATAAGTCGAGAAAATCAGACCGGTTCCATTTAGATTGAATTTAGTAACAACAATATCTGTGGAATTGTAAGAATTATCCCAACAACCGCTTGTAGTTGGGTAATTTGAGGAATTTGTATATCCGGCTACAGTTGGATATCCTAGTTGGTCAACAGTAACAGCATAACCATACTCGGAAGAAGTCCCGCCAAGATAAGTTGAGAAAACAAGCGCTGAACCAGTTGTGTTCAGTTTCAATAAATAAATATCTGTTGAGTTATAGGTATTATCATAGCAACCACTTGTTACTGGGAAATTAGAAGAAGATGTATAACCGGTTGCATAAGCGTATCCATTTGCATCAACATCAATTGCATAACAATATTCGGAAGAAGTACCACCAAAGTACGTCGAATAAATTAATCCGGATCCGGAAGGATTTAATTTAGTTAAATAACCATCAGTTGAATTATAAGTGTTATCATAACAACCACTGGTTACAGGGTAATTGGAGGAATAAGTATAACCACCGGTATAAATGTATCCATTTGCATCAACATCAATTTCATAACAATATTCGGAAGAAGTACCACCAATAAAAGTAGAGAAGATTAATCCTGTGCCTGTAGTATTGAATTTAGAAACAAATGTATCTGTGGAATTCCAAATTAAATCATATGCGCCAGTTGTAACTGGGAAGTTTGATGAACTCGTAGAGCCGCCAACAATTGCATTTCCTGATACATCCGAAGTAACGGAGTGAGGATGATCCGAAGAAGTACCTCCAAGAAAAGTACCATAAAGGTAAGGGTCTATAATCAATGGTTTTGACTTATCGTAATTTCCAACGTCAACGGAAACAAGTCCATTCCCCAAATTTGTAAATTTACAATCAATTTGATTTACTTCAGTGCCATTAGTATTCTGATATGCGAAAAGTCTGTTGTGTTCTACCGAACCAACTGAGGTTTCGAATACTAATTCACCCTTTTCATTAATCCTTAATGAATTTTGTCCTTCATATTGAAGTTTAATTTGTTTTGGATCCGAACCGGGATTAATTATAAAGTCATAACGAATTGAATTATCATCGTAATAGTATTTTATATCGATACCTTCATAAGCATTTTTTTGGGTGACAAAAGAAAACAATGGTACAAATGATGCCCATTTATTCGGATCGTTCCCAAGCAAATAGTTATAATAGGTTTCCTTTTTATCATTAGCCAAAAAAGTTGAACCTGATTTATTACCTATAATTGTACTTTTAATTACGTGTCCCCACATTTTTGTAATGTGACCGGCTTCGTGGTTAGGACTGCCATCTTCGAGAAATTCTCTTGCATCTCTCTCGATGCGGTAATAGTCAAGAACCATTCCTGTATTTGTAATCCAGTAATTCATTCCATTGAGTTTTGCCAGATATTTCACTTGAGAGTCCCATTGACCTTTGTTTTCAATAAAGAATTGAGAATTGTAATTTGGAGTTTGAATTGGACGTACTTCACATATCAAGAATGAGGAAGAAATAACAAAAAAAATGAAACAAACCAAAAAAAGTAAGAATCTTTTCATTTTAGAACCGATATTTATTTATATAATTTTAGTACAAATCAGTTTTGGGGGGCTACTTCAGTATTAAAAAACTTATCATCTAACCTATTACGCCTTCATGAGAAGCAATTCCTAAAATCAATTATTACGAATGTCATCATTTCAAAAATATAAAATACAAAAAATAATTAAATAAAAATAAAAAATTTATCAAATATTGCATTTTATTGAGTGAATAAGGGATTTTAGCGTGTGAATCATGAAGCACATCTTGCATCTCCCCCTCCTACTCTCCATCTCCAGCCCTCACCTCCATAAACGCCTTATAACGGGCATTTCTGAGCTGAGGATACGTTTAGGTATGGGAAATTTCTTTCAAAAGAGTTTTAAAACTGCTTGAATCTCCATTTAAATTCTTTTTATTTTTTGTAATATTTCTTTGTATTTTCAAGTAATATTATAAATTCATTATATGATGTTATTTGTTGAGTCCTTGTTTGTATCAACAAACTCCTTACTTTTTCAACTTTATGTTTTTCTTTTGCATCAAACCAAGTTCGATATTCAATATATAATCTTGATTCATTAATTGAAAAATCAATAAACAACTTCATTAATTCTTCAAAGTTACTTTCAATTATCAATTCACAATATTGTTGTGCGAAACCTTCCTTGATTTTAATATCAGAATTTTCGAATGTTTCATTAATCCAATGATTTCCATCTTTGTCAAAACCAATCTTCGTATAAGCATGTGAAAGTTCATGAATCAACGACATTATTGTGAAATCTTCCACCGAACCCTCGTAAAAAATACTTGCCAGAAGAATACCAAACCAATTAATATATACTTTGTTTTCTAATGGATTGAAACTTCCAAGCAAATGAAATTTTAATTTTTCTATTTCCTGCTTGATGTTCGTCTCATTTACAAGATTAATTAAAAAGTCATAATATTCTATTGTTTCCCTGATACTGTGTGAATTTCTTAATATATCATCGTTAGAAATATACTTTTCCGAAAGAAGATTTGATGACTCTTTTTCAAGTTCCGCTTTAACTTTTTTCAAAGTCTTATACCTTAAAATAAGTTTAAATATTTCAATATCAAGCCTATCAATAATATTTTTGATTTCAAATGGAACTACTGAAACCACTTCTATTTGAATTCTATTTCCATAATTTTCAACCTTATCCTTCTCTTTTTGACTAATTCCGTCATATATATAGTTTTCTTTTTGAGAAATTTCTTCATTTTTATCGTAACTTTTATTCACCAAACTTAAGCCAGTAAAATCAGAAATTTTTGTACGAATTTTGATATTTTTATTATTAATTGTATTTTTTACAATTTTCAATATTTCAGGATAATAATGATTAATTATTTGGTTGTAATTTTTAAGTTCGGATAAGTTAATTAAGTTATGAGCAAAATTCATTTTTAATAATCTCTATTTTTTTTATTTACAAATTTAGCTATTTTTAAAATAACGAAATTTTCTTTTCAATATCATTCTTATTCAATGTAAGCACTAATTCTTCAATCCCCCACCTTCACTCTCCAGCTCCTACCTTCATAAATGCTCTGTAACGGGCATTTGTGCAAAATTTTAATATTTATCACAGGTTAAGTTGAAAATTCCAAATATTAAAAAAATTATTGTTTTTTATTGTGTTATAATTTTTTCAAAATTTTAAAAAAGACTTTAAAATTTAAAAATCCAAATTTTAGTTCATCTACTTTTATTTGAGATAGTGTTAATAATTTGACAATATCATTATATTTATATCTTTTAGCCTTATGTATAGCTTCTTCATAATAAGTTTTATCATTAATATCTGCTCCGTTATCTAATAAACACTTCACTATTTCGAAGTTCCCAGTCATGACAGCCTCATGAAGTAATGTTTTTTGACCAAATAGTTTTGCATTTACATTTGCACCTTTTTCTACTAAATACTTCACTATTTCAAAATTATCAGCCATGACAGCCTCATGAAGTACTGATCTTCTCATATAATCTTTCGCATTTACCTTTGCACCCATCTCTACTAAATACTTCACTTTTCCTAATCTTACGTTATTTACAGCCTCATGAAGTACTGTTTTTTTATTCCAATCCTTAGCATTTACATCTGCTCCCTTTTCTACTAAATACTTAACACTGTCTAATTTCCCTTTCATTACAGCCTCGTGAAGTAATGTTCTTTTATCCTTATAACTCTCGTTAACATCTGCTCCCTTTTCTACTAAATACTTAACACTGTCTAATTTCCCTTTCATTACAGCTTCGTGAAGTAATGTTTCTCCACTATTATCTTTCGCATTTACATCTGCTCCCTTTTCTACTAAATACTTAACTAAATCAATATTCCCAGACTTGGATGCTTTGTGAAGTAATGTTTCTCCACTATTATCTTTCGCATTTACATTTGCTCCCTTTTCTACTAAATACTTCATTATTTGAAAATTTCCAGTCTTTACTGCATTGTGAAGGAATGTGTTCCAAACAAAATTTTTAGCATTTACATCTGCTCCCTTTTCTACTAAATACTTCATTATTTCAAAATTTTCAGAATCAGCTGCTAGGTGAAGTACTGTATTTCCTCTATTATGTTTTGCATTAACATCTGCACCCTTTTCTACTAAATACTTGACTATTTCAAGATTTCCAGATTTGACCACTTTGTGAAGACCTGTTTCTCTTAAATTATTTTCAGCATTAACATCTGCTCCCTTCTCTACTAAATATTTGACTATTTCTATATTTCCAGACTTGGATGCTTTGTGAAGTAATGTATTTCCTCTTTTATCTTTCGAATTTACATCTGCTCCCTTTTCTACTAAATATTTATAAATTTTTATATTTCCAGACTCGACTGCACTATGAAGTAATGTTTTTCCCATATTATCTTCCACATTAACATCTGCTCCCTTCTCTACTAAATATTTGACTATTTCAAGATTTCCAGACTTGGATGCTTTGTGAAGTAATGTATTTCCTCTTTTATCTTTCGAATTTACATCTGCTCCCTTCTCTACTAAATATTTGACTATTTCAAGATTTCCAGACTTGGATGTTTTGTGAAGTAATGTGCTCCAACCAAAATTTTTAGCATTTACATCTGCTCCCTTTTCTACTAAATATTTATAAATTTCTATATTTCCAGACTTGGATGCTTTGTGAAGTAATGTATTTCCTCTTTTATCTTTCGAATTTACATCTGCTCCCTTCTCTACTAAATATTTGACTATTTCAAGTTTCCAGACTCGACTGCACTATGAAGTAATGTTTTTCCCATATAATCTTCCACATTTACATCTGCTCCCTTTTCTACTAAATAATCGATTATTTCAAAATTTATGTAAACAACAGCACAGTGAAGTACCGTCTCTCCCATTTTAGTAATCGCATTAACATTTGCTCCTCTTTCTACAAAATACTTGACTTTTTCAAAATTCCCAGACTTTGCTGCAAAAAATAAATCTTGATATTTTTTCATAATTTTACCACATGAGGCTTTTGGGTTATAATTATTTACACAAAATTACGTAATTTACTGATACTTTGCAAGTACTTTCTTGTATTATTTAACAATGGAGAAAAATTATTACAAAGTACTTTTTTTTACTTTCATTAAAGTAGCAAAATGTGTTCATTTGTTATTACGAAAAAAATATAAATTAACTTATCCTTATATTGTTCATTATTGGAGTGCTTTTTCACTTTAATCCCCCTCCTACTCTCCATCTCCAGCTCCTACCTTCATAAATGCCGTATAACGGGCATTTTTGCATTAAGCATAGGTTTGGGTATGGGGTGTTTTATGCAAAATATTGATTTTTTGCATTTATTTTTTTTCGACTTTTTAATTTCACCGTCCTCTCCGGTCTCAATTGCCGATATTTTTGTTATGATTTCATTTTCAAAAATTAAAATTTTGTTTGGAGGTATGATGAGAGCAATTTATTTTGTGTTTTTTGTCACATTGTTTTTCGTTTACGGCTGTGGTACGACTATGTATCAATTAAATACAACGTGCAATACTGATGTCACTCAGTTATTCAATGAGATTAGTTTTTTTCTTGTAGAGGAGGGTTTTGTAATTAAACAAAATGACTCAAAAGCTGGTTATTTGCAGGCAGAAACAATTCCAAAATATAATATTTGGTCTGGTCAAAATGAAGTACGATATTGGATTTTCCAGGTAAAAAATTTTAGTAATACCGAAGGAACAAATAAAAAAGATAATGTTGTTGCTTATGCTAAGATAGCATATATAAGTACAAATGTATTTGGAGCTTCTAATGGTGGTAGTGAAATTTACTATAATGATCGAACTCACAAGGACTGGTCTTGGTATTGGACAGTCAGAAGAGGACTTGAAAATATCTGTAAAAACCAAATCCGATTTATAGAAAAAACATTGAATTAATTTGTTCAATTCCTCTCTATGTTTAAAGTAGAGGGGATTTTTCTTTTTGTTTTCTTTTTTTTCGTAATTTGCAATTAATCAAATCAATTATTTATACATTTATGGCTAAGTCTAATAAAATTGAAGAACCCCTCGAAAAAAAACTTTGGAAAGCTGCGGATAAATTACGTAAAAATATGGATGCTGCTGAGTACAAACACGTAGTACTTGGCTTGATCTTTCTAAAATATATTTCTGATGCCTTCGAAGAACTTTATCAAAAATTAGTTTCTCAAATATCTGAAGGTGCTGACCCTGAAGATAAAAATGAATATGTTGCTGAGAGGGTTTTCTATGTTCCTTCTGTTGCACGTTGGTCGAATTTGCAGGGAAAGGCTAAGCTCCCTACAATTGGTAAGGACATTGATGATGCTATGGATGCAATCGAAAAGGATAATCCGTCACTCAGAGGTGTTTTGCCTAAAGTTTTTGCCCAGGAAAAACTCGATAAAGCAAGTTTAGGTAGTCTTATTGATATGATTAGTACTGCAACTCTTGGCACAAAAGAAGCTCGAAGCAAAGACGTTTTGGGACAAGTTTATGAGTATTTTCTTGGAGAATTTGCTCTGGCTGAAGGTAAAAAGGGAGGTCAGTTCTATACGCCAAGAAGTGTTGTTCGTTTGCTTGTCGAAATGCTTGAACCCTACGAGGGTAGAGTCTTTGACCCTTGTTGTGGCTCAGGTGGTATGTTCATCCAAAGTGAAAAGTTCATTCGGGCTCACCAAGACCATTATAAAAGGAATAATGGTAATAAGTTATCTTTGAATCCGGTTGAATTCATTTCGATTTACGGACAGGAGAGTAATCAGACAACTTGGCGGCTTTGTAAGATGAACCTTGCCATTCGAGGAATTGACAGCAGTAATGTGAAGTGGAATAATGAAGGTAGTTTCCTAAACGATGCTCACAGAGATTTGAAGGCAGATTATATTATTGCTAATCCTCCATTCAACGATAGCGACTGGAGTGGCGAAATGCTCCAAAATGATGCTCGGTGGGTTTATGGGACTCCACCCTCTGGTAATGCGAATTATGCGTGGATTCAGCACTTCCTTTATCATCTTGCTCCAAAAGGTCTGGCAGGATTTGTTCTGAGTAAGGGTTCTCTCACTACCAAGTCTAATGGTGAATTTGATATTCGAAAAGCTATTATTGAAAATGATTTACTCGAATGTGTTGTGAATTTGCCGACTAAACTCTTTCTGAATACTCAGATTCCGGCTTGTCTTTGGTTCCTTAGACGCTCTAAAACCTCAAGGAAAGGGGAAGTCCTCTTTATTGATGCTCGGAATATGGGGTTTCTGGTTAACCGCAGGAACAGAGATTTGAGTGATGAAGATGTTTCTAAGATTTCGAGTACTTACCATAATTGGAGAGATGTCAATGGTGATTATACTGACGTTCAGGGCTTTTGTAAAAGTGCAAGTATTGAGGAAATTCGGAATTTGAATTATGTAATAACTCCAGGTCGGTTTGTTGGTTTGGCTGATGATGAAGAAGATTTCGATTTCAACGAAAGATTTACGAGACTGAAAACTGAATTTGAAGCACAGGTAGCTGAAGAGAGCAATTTGAACAGATTAATTTTGGAAAATTTGGGAAAGATAAAGGTTTGAAATGATAAACTTAGAATTAATTAAACCGGAAGATATTCAAAGCAAGATAATGACTATTCGTAATCTTCAGGTTATGCTCGACAGTGACTTGTCAACTTATTATGGGGTGGATACCAAAAGATTAAATCAGCAGGTTAAAAGAAATATCGAACGCTTTCCTAAAGAATTTTGTTTTCAATTAACTCTGGAAGAATTTGAACTTCTAAAGTTACAAACAGAGACTTTTGATTTGAGGTCACAAAATGCAACCTCAAACTTGAAATCACAATCTGTAATATCAAATGAGGAATCTTTGAGGTCACAAATTGCAACCTCAAAAGGGAAAGGAGGAAGAAGATATTTGCCTTACGTATTTACAGAGCAAGGCGTAGCAATGCTTTCTGCTGTACTTCATAGTGAAACTGCGGTAAAGATGAGTATTCAAATTATGAATGCTTTTGTTGCTATGCGTCATTTTCTTATCTCGAATGCTCAACTTTTCCATGAAATTAATTCTATAAAATTGAAACAGGCGGATACCGACCAGAAGGTTGATTTAATGTTCGAAGCATTCGAAAGTAAACTTCTGCAACCCAGTCAGGGCATTTTCTTTGACGGACAGACCTTTGATGCTTGGAATTTTGTATCTGATTTGGTTCGTAAAGCTGAAAAATCCTTAATCTTAATTGATAATTTTATTGATGATTCGGTTTTTCTGCTTTTTTCGAAAAGAACAGAAAACGTTAATGTGACTATCTATACAAAATCTATCTCCAAACAACTTGATACAGATTTAAGGAGATTCAACTCCCAGTATGCACCTATTGAAATTAAACAATTCGGTAAATCTCATGACAGGTTTTTAATAATTGACGAAAAGGAAGTTTATCTCATCGGTGCTTCTCTTAAAGACTTGGGTAAGAAATGGTTCGGTTTTTCGAGGATTGATTCATTTCTTGATATAATATTGAAAAATTTGGAAAAGTAAAGGTATAAAAAGGAACAAATTTGAGTAATAACTTTCATATTTCAGTTGCTTCAACCCCAGATTCTTCTGAAGAACTTCTTTTTAAAGAAATTCAAATGTTGAAAACAGCATTGATATATGCTGATAAGACAAGGTTATATAGTTTATCTGCAAATTTTCTTTTATTGTTTCTTGGAATTACTAATTTTAACTTTGCTCAAAAAGTTGAAATGTTAAAACAACTTATTCCTACTTTTAATTTGAGTTTATATGATTTGAACAACTTCAACACTGTATTTTCATCATTTTCTAACTTAAATAAAAAAAGACATAAGAATTTTCAGGAGATGCACTTTCTTCAGATATTACAATCCCAAATTGAAAATGCTTGGAATGAATTTACTCCAAAAATTTTTGAATTCCTTGAAAGTAGTGGGTTAGCTAAACTATCTTTGGCTTATGAAAAGGGATTAGTTGAAATTTATGGTTTCAAGGAGTTGAATAATACAAATTTGATGATTCAAGAATATGTTGACGAAATTGTTAAAACAACAAAAGATAACGGAACTTTTCCATTCTTAGATGAATTATCTGCTGATATAATCAAAGCCAAAATTTCTGAAAATTCAGATAAATTAAGCAAGAGTTCTGTTGAAAGAATCAGACATACAGGTATAATTTCGCAATTAATGAATAGATTACCGTGCTTTGAGGTAGCCAGTTTAGATGAAATTATTGATATTAGAAGTGCATTATCAAAACACCTGATACGATTCAGAACAATAATTTTTGAATTTTCAGATGAAATCGAATTGAATATTTGGGATGATGAATTTGAATATGAGGTTAATAAAAAATATTTTCAGAAAATTGAACCTGTTATTTTAGAAATTGAAGAAGCTATAGAGGAAAACACTTACTTAAAAACAATAATTTCAAAAGCAATTGAACAAAAAGTAATTACTTCTCCATTGATTGGATTGTCGATTACTGGACTTAATAATTTTCAATCATTCCTACCTGCTGCACTTGGAGTTGTAACGGGATTGGCTCAATTAGCTATTACAACAAATTTAGAAGTTAAAAGAAAGAATAAACAAATTGAAGGAAATCAATTATTTTTTTATTACAAAGCGGGGAAATTGTTGGAAAAATGAAAATGTCAGAATACAAAGAATATACTAAATTAGAAATTGAAAAGGGAATAACCAAAGCTCTTGTATTTCTTTACAAGAATGATTCAGTTCTTTTAGAAACGAAGTATAATATTAATGAGAGAACAGTTACTCACCGATTGGGGATGTATTTAGCGGAACAGTTTCCTGAGTTTGATGTTGATTGCGAATACAATCGAATGGAAAAAAAAGATGATTTAGATAAAATAATAAATCATATTTCGAAGAGTTTGAGAAACATAAAGGATTACCCAGAATCAACTTTAACAAATGATACTAAAGCAGTTACTGTTTATCCTGATATTATTGTCCACAAGAGAAAAACAGATATAAATCTGCTCGTAATCGAGGTAAAGATGGGTTGGAAGAAGGATAAAGCAGAATTTGATAGAATTAAGTTAGAAGCATACAAAGAACAATTAAAGTACAAATTCGCAGTATTCTTAATAATTGGTGAGAATAATTCAGAAATGGAGTGGTTTTAATGATTGACTGGAAAGAATATAAAATTTGTGAAATTGGTAAAGTAATTACTGGTAATACTCCATCAAGTAAATTTCCTGATGAATTTGGAGATGATATGCCTTTCATAACTCCAACTGATTATAAGAATTACAATAAATGGATTGAAAAGGCAGATCGGTATTTATCTAAGAAAGGTATTGAAAAACTTAATCAGAAAATCCTTCCTGCTAAATCATTGCTCGTAACATGTATTGGTTCAGATATGGGTAAAGTTGCAATAAATTTGATTCCAGTAATTACTAATCAGCAAATTAACGCATTAATTCCTTCCATTGATGATCCAGAATTTCTATATTATAAATTCATAGATTCTTATGATACATTACGTTCCTATGGACAAGCTGGAACAGCAGTGCCTATTGTTAATAAAAGTGATTTTGAGAATATAAAGATTCTTCTCCCTCCTCTTCCTGAGCAGAATGCAATAGCTGAAGTGCTTTCTTCTTTAGATGATAAAATTGATTTACTGCACCGGCAGAACAAGACACTGGAAGCACTTGCCGAAACCCTTTTCCGCCAGTGGTTCATCGAAGAAGCAGACGAGAGCTGGGAGGAAAAGCCACTTCAAGAACTTTTAGAATTTATTGTTGACAATCGTGGGATGACTGCACCAACAGCAGATTCGGGAATACCATTGATAGCAACAAATTGCATAAAGAATAAAAATATCTTTCCTGTTTATGAAAAAGTAAGATATGTATCAAAAGATACTTATGATAGTTGGTTTAGGTCTCAACCAGAAGCAGGAGATATAATTTTTGTAAACAAAGGAACTCCCGGTTGTGTGAACTTAGTTCCTGACCCTGTGGACTTCTGTATTGCACAAGATATGATTGCTTTAAGGGTAAATGAACAATTGATGAGTAATTATTATTTGTTTATTCTTTTAAGAACAGATAAATTCCAATCAATTATACAGAATTCAAGCGTTGGGACTACTATACCACATTTGAAAAAAACTGACTTAATTAAGTTCCCAATTCTTAGTCCAGATAAAGAATATTTGCATAAATTTGATAATATAGTGAAGCCTATTTTCAAAAAATCAAACATTAATAACAATCAAATTCGCACATTAACCCAACTGCGGGACACACTTCTGCCGAAGTTAATGAGCGGGGAAATTAGAGTGGAGGTGTAGAGAGATGGAAATTGACAACACAATTAAAATTCTTAATGATAATCAAGGTGTAGTAAGTATTGTACTCTTTTTAATTTCATTAATAATTGCATGGTTTTCTGGAATATTCAAATTTATTAGGAACAAACCTAATTTTAAAATTGAACTGATTGAAGGACCCAATTTTTGTGTTGTAGTCGAAACAGGAGAAAAATTACAGGGTATGGATGCAAATAGAACTGCAATTTCATTATATCTTTCAATTTCAAATATTGGGAATGCATCATCAAGCATTGAGAAAGTATTAATTGATTATAAGTGTAATGTATTACTATGGGAAAATTGGAAAGTTTGGAAAAAATTCTCGAAATATGAAGAGAAAATTGAACAAATAAAACCATTTTATCGATGGTTTAAAGATATTCATAGTGTGGCTTCATTAGAAGAATTTAAAGTAAATCTCGGTGACGAAAAACTTAAGTTATACCCTTATTTATTTCAAAATAATTTATT
>Ga0154569_120_pt5 | contig 17595 bp, 13 predicted proteins | sample RifGroF2_FD_115998 | JGI IMG/M metagenome (GOLD analysis project Ga0154569, IMG submission 115998) | Ignavibacteria bacterium GWF2_33_9
ATTTTATTTATTGCAGCAAGTATTCAAACAACAAGTCTTTTAGCACAAAAAGCAGATTTGAAAATTGGTGTAGTTGATATTGAAGTAATTCTAAAGGAAATGCCTGAAGCAAAAGATGCCGACCAAAAATTAAAAGATATTGGAACAAAATGGCAAGATACATTACTTACAATGAAAAAAGATTTTGATGCAAAAGTTGCTACATATCAAAAACAAAAATCCTTGAAAACTCCTGCTCAACAACAGCAAGAAGAAGAAAGTTTACAACAGTTGCAAACTCAATTATTGCAATATCAAGATGCTAAATTTGGACAACAAGGCGAATTAGCTTCAATGCGTGAACAATTTTTGGATCCAATAAGAGGAAAGGTAAAAACAGGCATCGATAAAGTATCTAAAGATGAAAAAATCTCATTGGTATTCGATAAATCAAGTTCAGCTCTTCTTTATTTTGACGATAAATTTGATTTGACATATAAAGTACTTGACGTAATTAAACGTGGCAATAACTAATTATGTTTGATTTTTTTTCGACATTTAAATAATTGAGATTATTATGAAAAAGTATATTTTATTATTCTTACTTATATTCTCTATTTCACCCGTTTCTCTTATCAGTCAAAGGGTAGCTTTCATTAATTCTCAAATGATAAGAAATAAATTTTCTGAATCCCAACAAGCTGAACAAAGAATTAGTTCATTTGTTGATGAATGGAAGCGAGAATTGAATACAATGCAGAAAAATGTCGAAAATCTGAAATTTGAAATAAATAAAAACCGCTTAATTTGGACTGCAGAGGAAAAAGGTCGTAAGGATAAAGAATTATTAGACCTTACTGAGAAATCGGAAGGTTATGCTAAATCCAAATTTGCTCCCAATGGTGAATATGATCTAATTGTAAAGCAAATCATGTTGCCAATTGAACAAAAAATTTCTGCTGCAGTCCAAAAAATTGCCAATCAAAGAAAATTTGATATAGTTTTCGACCAAAGTGTTCAGCCGCTTGCTTATGTTAATTTTAAGTATGACTTAACAATTGAGGTACTTAAGGAATTAGGTGTTGACGTTGATGAACTTGAAAAAGAATTACAGGACAAAATCAAAACTGATCCTGCGAATCAAAGACCTGAAAGCAAAAAACCTCAACGTGTATCGAGATCTAAAAAAAATGAGGCTAATACTGATGAACGAAATTTTGAAGCACCGGAAATGGAACCTACTCCTTTACCCGTAGATTCAACAAACACCCCACGTCGAATCCAGAGGTAATTAATATGAAATTGGATCAATTAACAGAAATACTCGGAAATGCGGAATTTGTGGGCAAGAACGATTCAGATATTACAGGTCTTAATAGAATAAATCATGCTAGTAATTCGGAAATAACTTTTTTGGAAGATTCTCGTTATGAACACTTTTTAAGTCAAACTAATGCAGGCTTCATCATTGTTAAAAAGGAATCTGAGTTCATTCCAAAAGCAAATCAAGTATTTATTAAAGTAGATCATCCTTATCTATCCTTTTTAAAACTAGTAAATTATTTCGAACCAAAAAAGAATTTCGAAAACGAAATTCATTCAACTGCAGTAATCGAAAAATCTGCACAAATTTCCCCTACTGCTTTTATTGGAGCAAACTGTTATATCGGTGAAAATACAATTATTGAGGATTTTGTAGTAATTTATCCAAACACAACTATTCATAATGATGTGAAAATCGGTAAAAGAACTAAGATTTATTCAAATGTTTCAATTTATTATGGAACTGAAATAGGTGAAAATTGCATTCTTCATTCAGGTTGTGTCATAGGTTCAGATGGTTTCGGTTTTCAGGAAAATAAAGATGGCTCATATACCAAAATACCTCAAATCGGAAATGTGCTTATTATGAATGATGTTGAAATTGGTGCAAACACAACTATTGATCGTTCATTTGTAGGTTCCACTTTGATTTACAACGGTGTAAAACTTGACAATTTAATCCAAATTGCTCATAATGACGAAATCGGAGAAAACACTGCAATGGCAGCACAAGTAGGCATTGCAGGAAGTGCAATAATTGGGAAAAGAAATAAATTCGGTGGTCAAGTTGGTATTGCAGGTCACTTAGAAATCACTGATGATGTTACTCTGATTGCAAAATCAGGTGTGCCAAAATCTATAACAGAAAAAGGAACATATTACGGCGCTCCTGTCAGAGATAGGCTTACTGCTTTTAAAGTTGAAGCAGCAATTCATAATTTACCCCAGTTAGTGCGTGACATAGCAAAAATCAAAAAGAAGCTTGAATTAGACTAAAATGTCACAACTATCACCTAAAATATTACTTATTGACACAAGTGCAATTGATTGCACAGTAGCTATTTCTGAAGGAGAAAAAATTCTCGTTTCTTCAACTATTAAGATTAAGAAATTTCACGATAGATTACTCGCAGAATTCACAAGAAGAGCCTTATCAGACTTGGATTTGGAAGTGAAAGATCTTGATGCAGTGGCTATTTCTTCCGGTCCTGGGTCTTTCACAGGTTTGAGAATTGGAGCATCTTTTGCAAAAGGTTTAACAATCGGAGAATATCCAAAATTGATATCTTTACCTACATTGCAATTATATTCAATTCAAAATGAAAATCTAACAAAAATCACTCATAAAAAATCAATCACTTCTTTAATCACTGCCAATTCTGGTATGTTTTATCTACAAAATTTTGATTTGTACAGCAATCCGCTAAATGATGCAGATTTTATTTCTAAAGATCAATTCCAATATGACCCAAATACTCATTATTGCGGAGATGATAAGAAATTGGAATCAATTTTGAACATTCCTCTGGAAACTTCATTACTTCTACCAGAATCACTGGCAAAGTGTGCATATAGAATGTTTGCACTCAATAATTTCCAAAAATCAGAAGAATTTGAACCTATTTATATACAAGAATTCGTTTTTAAAAGCAAGTAATAAATAAATAAGCAGATTTTTCGTTTTTCTTATACTATAAAATTACAATTTTAATTTTTACACAATTTATATTAGTGGAGTTTTAAACAGATGACCGAAAGTAATCATTCTGAAAAATATCAGTTCCAGGCTGAGATGAAGCAATTGTTAAATCTCATTATTCATTCACTTTATTCACACAAAGAAGTATTTTTAAGAGAATTGGTTTCGAATGCATCCGATGCACTCAATAAGGTTAGATTTCTAAAACTTACAAAACCTGATATTCTAAATCCTGATGATGAATTGGCAATTAAAATCAATGTAAATTTTGACGAAAACACTTTCTCAATCGAAGATTCGGGTATTGGAATGTCTCACGATGATTTAATCAATCAAATCGGGAATATTGCCAGTTCAGGTACTTTGAAATTCCTTAATGAGTTAAAAGAAAAAAATAAATCATTTGATGGCAATTTAATTGGTCAGTTTGGTGTAGGATTTTATTCTGTATTTATGGTAACTGATGAAGTTACTCTCGAAACAAGATTGGCAGACAGCACATCACATGGTTTGCAATGGATTTCCACAGGTGAAGATACATACATTATCAATGAAATCGATAAACCATCCAAAGGAACAAAAATTTCCTTTAAATTTAAAGAAGAATTGAAACATTTTGCTGATGTTTCAGAAATTAAACAAATTCTTCAGAAATATTCCAATTTTGTTGATTTCCCTATATATGTAAATGATGAAAAAGTAAATGTAGTTCAGGCAGTTTGGCAGAAGAAAAAAGATTCTTTAACTGATGAAGAAATGAATGAGTTTTACAAATTTATTTCCAATGATTTTGAAGAACCAATGGGACATTTGCATCTTGCAATAGAAGGAAATGTGAACTTCAAAGCATTGCTTTTCATACCAAAGACTGCACCTCAATTCCTTTTCCAGGAAATTAAAGAAAAAACTTTACACCTCTATACGAATAAGATTTTTATACAAGATGACGCAAAAGAATTGCTTCCTGATTATTTACATTTCGTAAAAGGAGTAGTGGATACTGAAGATTTACCTCTGAACGTGTCTAGGGAAATAACACAAAACAGCCCTGTGATGGCTAAAATCAATACAGTTCTCACTTCTAAAATACTTGATTATCTGGAAAATCTGGCAAGTGAGGATAAAGAAAAATATGAAACATTTTACAGAAATTTTGGCAGTTTGCTGAAATCCGGTGTAAATACTGATTTCAAAAATAGAGAAAAAATTATTGAATTAATGAGGTTTGAATCTTCTAAAACTGAAGCAGGAAATTATACTTCATTTAATTCATACGTTTCATCAATGAGAGCTGAACAAGAAGAAATTTTCTATCTAGCAGGTGATTCAAGAGAAAAAATCGAAAGAAATCCTAACTTGGAATATTTCATCAAAAATGATATTGAAGTTCTCTTCATGATTGATCCGATGGACGTTTTCGTTATTCCATATATATTTGATTATTCAGGCAAAAAGATTTTATCAATAGAAAAAGCTGAAATTAAGTTAGAAGAGTCATCATCAGAAGAAAAAACTGAAGATAATCAAAATTCTTTCAGTTTAATTGAAAAATTCAAATCCGTGGTAGGTGAACAAGTTGAAGACATCGTTTTTTCTAAGAGATTAGTAAATTACCCAGTTTCACTTGTTGCCGGTAAGTCATCAATGGATCCACAATATGAAAAAATGATGCAGATGTTAAATAAAGATTTCCAAAGTTCTAAGAAAATTCTTGAAATCAATCCCGTCCATCCGATAATTAAAAATTTAATTAGTAATTTAAATAATACTGAACACAGTGAAGAAGTAGAAGATACAATTCATCAGCTTTACGAATCAGCTTTATTGATAGATGGCGGTTTAACAAATCCTACTGATTTTGTACAAAGATTGTACAAAATAATAGAAAAAATGACAAAATAAAGTTAAAAAATATAAGGCAAATATGAAGTTACAAGACTTTGAGTACAATGTTCCAAAAAATTTGATTGCAGAGTATCCAATCGAGCCGAAAGAAGCAGCCCGAATGATGACTTTGAATCGTAAGACAAAGGAAATGACTGACAAAACAATTGGAAATCTCTTAGATATTTTGGAACCTGGAGACTGCGTTGTTGTAAATGAAACTAAGGTTTTTCCTGCTAAATTATATGGCCGCAAGGAAAAAACTGATGCCGAAATTGAAGTTCTGTTACTTCGTGAATTACGCAAAGAAGATAGACTTTGGGACGTTTTGGTGGAACCAGCACGTAAAGTCAGGATTGGTAATAAAATTTACTTCGATGATTATAAGTTCTATTGTGAAGTTATAGACAATACAACAAATCGTGGTCGTACAGTCCGTTTTAGTTATCAGGGTAATTTGTTTGAAGTAATCGATAAAATCGGAACAATGCCCATACCTCCTTATTTAAAAAGAGAAGCAGAAGAAAAAGATAAAGAATATTATCAGTCAATTTTTGCTAATGATAAATATCTTTCTTCAATAGGACCTCCTTCAGCAGGACTTCATTTTTCAGAAGGTTTCGTTGACAAACTGAAAGCTAAAGGTGTGAAATTTGCAAAAGTGAATGTCACAATCGGACAAGCAATTTTCGATGAAATTGAAGTAGAAGATTTGACTAAACACAGAATGTACTCCGAGCCTTTCGAAATAACAAAGGAAAATGCTGATATTGTAAATAAAGCATTAAAAAACAAGAAGAAAATTGTTGCTATAGGTGCAAGTGCAGCACGTGCATTGGAAAGTTCATATATGACAACTCAGGCAATCAAACCTAATCGTGGCTGGACAGATAAATTTATCTATCCAACATACGATTTTAGGATTGTTTCACATTTGCTGACTAATTTCCATTTACCAAGAACACCATCTTTGCTCCTTGCATCAGCTTTTGCCGACAGAGAATTTCTGTTCAAAGCTTATAACAGAGCAATTAAAAATCATTACAGATTTTTAGCATTTGGAGATTCATTATTGATTTATTAGAATTTACTTTCTAATTTTTTATGTATAGATTAATAGTTAAGGATATATTACGTAATTTTGTAATTATTTATTATGAATTTCAATAAAAATGTATAAATATTAATCAATAATTAGTTCACATAGGCACGTAAGTGCCTATTTTTGTTTAAATTAGAGATTTATAAATGGAACTTAACAAAAATATATCATTCGATGAATTTTCTTTCCCAACTTATGAGGAATGGAAAGAAGAAGCACAAAAATCGTTAAAGGGTGCGGATTTCGACAAGAAAATGTTTACAAATACTCTTGAAGGAATTTTATTAAAACCTATATATAATGAATTTGACGTTAATTCTCATAATTTTGATTTATTATCCGGTTCATCACTTTTTAATGATGGCTTCAAATTGTCAGGACATTTTTCCCAAAAATGGGAAATTGCTCAGTCAATTCCTTATAATTCACCTCAAGATTTTAATTATGCACTTAAAAATGATTTAAAATTTGGGCAGGATGCAATTAATATTTACTTGAACAGATTAGATTTTGCCGCATATTCAAAAAATAATGCAGAGTGTGGTTTGCACTTATCTTCAATCGAAGATTTTGTGGTTGCTTTTGATGGAATTGATTTAACAAAGCATCCTGTTTATTTCAATATTGGAGAAATATCTTTGGATTTTGCTGATATTTTCCTTGAATATATTCACAAAATGAATTATGATAAATCGCTTATAAAAGGTAATCTTGGTATTGACTTCTTTAGTGATATTTTACTAAATGGTGGATCTTATCACTCGATTGAATCACAATTTGAAACAACAGCAAGTGTATTCAAAAAATTCTCAAAGGAATTACCTAATTTCGGAATATTAACAATCCATACACATATTTATCATAATTCAGGAGCAAGTGCTATTCAAGAATTAGCTTTTGGTCTAACACAATCCATTGAATTAATAGCCCAATTGTCAGAATTCGGTATTGACCCAAGCGAAATTGTTCGAAAAATGAGATTTTCCACTGCAGTAGGGTCACATTTCTTTATGGAAATTGCAAAATTGAAAGCAATTAGATACCTTTGGAAAGAAATTACAAAGGAATTTGGTGTTAAGGATACAAAACTTCAATTGCATTGTCAGACGGCTTTAGCTAATAAAACAAAATATGATCCATGGGTAAATATCTTAAGAAATTCAATTGAAACACTTTCTGCAATTATTGGAAATGCTGATAGCATTGATGTTTGCAATTTTGACTTTATGTATGGTCTTCCATCTGAATTTTCAAGGCGAATTGCCCGCAATACTCAATTAGTCCTTGCAAATGAAGCACATTTGTATGATACTGCCGACCCCGGAAGTGGTTCATATTTTATTGAAAACCTTACCATGGAAATTATTTCCAAAACATGGGAATTATTGCAGGAAATTGAAAATCAAGGTGGCTACGAAGAATGTATTCAGAATAGTTTCATCCAAAGTGAAATTAGCAAATCTGCTCAAATTCAAATTGATAATTTCCAGTCCAGAAATAATACAATACTTGGTACTAATAAATATCCAAACTTGAACGAAAGAAAACCACATGATTGCAAACCAATCACTTTTATAACTAAATCTGATTCTGAAATAAAACAAAAAGTATTCGAAGTAACTCCAATTAATTTAATCCGATTTTCTGCAAATTTCGAGAAATTGAGAAATAATGCAGAAATTTATGAAAGTGCGAATGGTCATCCACCGCAAATTGTACTCATTAATTTCGGTGATTTAAATGATTGGAAACCAAGGAATGATTTTGCCTCCGACTTTTTACAAGTTGGTGGTTTCAAGATATATAATTCACCTGTTTTCCAAAATATTCAGGAAGTACTGGACTATAAAGATGATAAAATACAACCTACAATTTTCACAATTTGCTCTTCCGATGCAAAATATGAAGAAATGTTGAAACCTTTACTTGCAGGAATAAAATCTCAGATTCCAAAAGCTTATTTTATTTTAGCTGGTTATCCTAAAGAAAAAGTTGATGTGTATAAATCATATGGAATCAATGAGTTCATTCACTTAAAGGCAAATATATATTCCACACTGAAAAGAATTCAAGAAGAAAATAATATTTCTTTAACTGAGGAGTAAAATTATGAAAAAACCTGATTTCACAAAAGTAAATTTAATAAATAGTTATACAATTAATAATAATAAAGAAACTTCATTTTCTACTGAAATAGACACGTATTCTGATATCAGCAAAGTTTCAACTCTTGAAAAAATAGACATCAAACCTAAATTTACAAGGGATGATCTGAATGATATGAAGCATCTTCAATTCACTGCAGGTATTCCTCCATATTTAAGAGGACCTTATCCGACAATGTATGTGACTAAACCCTGGACAATACGCCAATATGCCGGATTTTCAACTGCAGAGGAAAGTAATGCATTTTATCGCAGAAATTTGGCTGCAGGACAAAAAGGGCTTTCTGTTGCATTTGATCTAGCAACTCACAGAGGTTATGATTCTGACCATCCACGTGTTACGGGAGATGTTGGGAAAGCAGGTGTGGCAATTGATTCCATAATGGATATGCGTATTCTTTTCGACCAGATTCCATTAGATAAAATTTCTGTTTCAATGACAATGAACGGAGCTGTTTTGCCTATAATGGCCTTTTACATTTTAGCTGCTGAAGAAAAAGGAATAAAACTCGAACATCTATCCGGTACAATTCAAAATGATATCCTTAAAGAATATATGGTGCGTAATACTTATATTTACCCGCCAGCAACCTCAATGAGAATTATTGCAGATATTTTTAAATTCACCTCCCAATTTATGCCGAAATTCAACAGCATCTCAATTTCAGGTTATCATATGCAGGAAGCAGGAGCCACTGCAGATTTGGAATTAGGATATACTCTCGCTGATGGTTTGGAGTATGTTCGCACCGGTATAAAAACCGGAATGTCCATTGATGTATTTGCTCCACGCCTTTCCTTTTTCTGGGGAATTGGCATGAATTACTTTATGGAAATTGCCAAATTGAGAGCAGGTCGTGTTCTATGGGCAAAAATAATAAATATGTTCAATCCCAAAGACCCCAAATCCCTTGCGTTGCGTACTCACTGCCAGACTTCCGGATGGAGCCTTACTGAACAAGATCCATTTAATAATGTGGTGAGAACTGCAATCGAAGCAATGGCAGCATCACTGGGACATACTCAATCTTTGCATACAAATGCTTTAGATGAAGCTATTGCTCTTCCAACAGATTTCTCCGCCAGGATTGCACGTAATACACAGATTTATCTACAGGAAGAAATCAGTATAACAAAAGTTATTGATCCTTGGGCTGGTTCTTATTATGTCGAATATCTTACTGACCAATTAATCAAAAAAGCTTGGGCACATATTCTGGAAATTGAAAGTTTAGGTGGTATGGCAAAAGCGATTGAATCCGGCATACCAAAAATGAGAATTGAAGAAGCCTCCACACGCCGTCAAGCAAGAATTGATTCAGGGATGGAAACAATTGTAGGAGTAAATAAATACAAGTTAACTACTGAAGATCCAATTGAGATTTTAGACATTGATAATACAGCTGTTCGTCAAAACCAGATCAACAGAATTTTTGAGCTCAAGAAAAATAGGAATGAAGATGAAGTACAAAGTGCTTTAGTAAATATAACAAAGGCAACAGAAACCGGTGAAGGAAATTTGCTGGATTTAGCCGTAAAAGCTGCTAGAGTAAAAGCTACACTCGGCGAAATTTCATATGCAATTGAGAAAGTTTCAGGTCGTTATAATCCTCAGATAAAGACAATTAGTGGAGTTTATAATAATGAATTCGGGAATAAAATGGAAATTAATAGTGTACTTGCATTAACAGATAAATTTGAAGAGAAATATGGCAGACGTCCTCGAATATTAGTTGCCAAAATGGGACAAGACGGTCACGACAGAGGCTCAAAAGTGATTTCGACCGCATTTGCTGACTTAGGCTTTGATGTGGACATAGGACCGCTTTTCCAAACTCCAGAAGAAACTGCACTGCAGGCAGTTGAAAATGACGTACACATTGTTGGGGTGAGTTCACTTGCTGCAGGCCACAAAACATTAGTTCCTCAATTAATTGATGAATTGGCAAAATTAGGTCGTGATGACATTATGGTAATTTGCGGAGGAGTCATCCCTGCTCAGGATTATGAATTTCTCTATAATGCAGGGGTTACTGAGATTTTCGGTCCCGGAACAGTCATCCCTGATGCTGCAAAGAAAATCCTGCTGGACTTATTCGAGCAATTAGGATAATAAAAAATGGGGCTTGAACCCCTTTTTTTATTAGAATTTTGCCCCGTCCTGAAAAAAGTAGACAAAAATGGAGAAAAGATGGAACAGGAGTAAAAAAAACAAAATGAGACCCCTTCTTTGGAGTCTCATTTTTATTTAGAAAAGTAAATTATTATAACTTTGATTGTTGAAAGAAGAACTTCAAGGATTTTAAGATTTTTCTTTGATTTTCCATAGATAAGTATCCGTAGAATCTACATACTGAGTTTTATTTGTTAAATATCTGTTTAAGCAGGAATTAGCAAAAGTCCAACTTGTTTGCCTCCTGATACCTTCTGCAATGTCAGATAATAGACCGTAAGAACTCGTTAACCCATGCTGATCCCAAATTTCATATTTCGGATTGCATGGATCTGTGAATTTATCAATAATTAGAATAAGTGTATGGAATCCATCTGTAACCGTAAAATAATAAACATGGTAGCCTATTTCTTTATTAATTACATCATTCTCAAAATGCTTTGCCAAAACATTTTTTCCTGTTGCATTGAATTCTATGATGTCGAATTTAACATTCGAATACTGTGTTTTAGCATCACTTTCATCTTTTGCTTTGTAGATCATATCTTTTTTAGAATTAACTACTTTATACCCTTTAAAATGATGAATAATCTCAGTATATCCTAATCTTTGAAATTGCTTTCCCCTGTCAATCGCTGTCTTCCCGGAAAAACTTACTTGGTTTTTACGTTTATGAGTGACTCTTTCAACAGCATAAAAATTGGTTGTGTCGTTTAATAATTCCGAGAGTCCCCTCTCTGATGCCGCCATACAATAATTACTTGCATATTCTGCATGAGGTTGAACACTATTTACTTCAGGTGCAACATATTTCAATTCAGACATTAGTAAATCGAATTTTATTTTTGAGAAAACATCCTTACTATCTGAAAACTTGATTTGTACTTTTGAATTAGTTTTTCCATCTACACTTATTTCAATAAGTGCTGTGCCGACTTTTGAAGATTGAATTGTGGTTTTAAACGACATTCCCTCTTCTATAATTACTTTTTTTGTAGATAATGAAACAGCTCTATTTGAACAAGATAAAATGACTGTGTGATCTTCTCCTCCTTTCCACTTAGTAATACCATCAAGTGCAAATTCTAAGATAACAGAAGTATTAATTGGTAGAATTTCGAAATCCTTACAAAATTTTTGAATGATATTAACCATAATATTATCCTGTTAAGAATTGTCCTCAATCCAATTGCCATCAACATCTTTTATCCATTTTGGTAAAGCATTGTCGTCTCTTAGTTTCACAAGATTAGTAGGTATCCTTACTTCCCAGGAGTCACCTTGAGGAATTTCATCACCGGGCTTGTCTAGTCGTTCTGCGATTTCATCTGCAATCGGCAAGTACAAATCACTGGAAATTGCAGGAAGCGGACCCCCATTCCATATTTCTCCAATTGTCATAAAATGGTCAACAGCACCTTCAAAACCCGGTCTTACTGGTACAACGGCTCGACAATATCCGGCCTTAATAAATTGATTGAATAAGGGATCTGTATCATCATAACCAATTTTTTCTTCCCATCTGCTCTTCTTACTCCAAAAATAAGGATATGTAAGCCACGTAATGTGTTCCCATTCAAATGCCTGTTCAAAGAAACGAACATATGGTCCTTCAGCCTCGTTTTGGTAAAGATTAATTTGAGGCATTCCATTCGTCCCGTTTTCTATCGAATTAAATAAATCGTAATGTTGGTCTGTTAATATTGTTATACAATTCTTCTTTAATTCATCTTTCATAATCTCTATATTCAAATCAGGATTTTTGCCTTGAATTTCAATACCGGCATTTATTTCAGCTGCAGCTAGTTTTTCTTCGTAATCAGCAAGTTTTGTTTTATATGCATCAAGAATTTTACTATGTGTTTCTAATTGCCATTTCTTAAATGCAGTTTGGGTTCTAATGCAATTCACTTCAATAGCTATAGAAATATCAGCCACATTATTTGTAATGAATCCAATTGGAATATTACCTGATTCATAGTCTAAGTCAGTAATCCATAACCAATCCCCATCGGGGAATCTATGTGTTCTGCGACCTATAACCATATCTACAATATTATCAACACTCCATCTAGTACGAACTACACCAACTGATGCTTGTATAGCCTGGTAGCCATCATTAATTTCAATTAATCCTGAATTTTGGAAGTCTGTTTTTTTATCTCCTTCACCTGCATTAAAGTTAAATGACTTTGCTATATATTCTTCAGGTGGGGGATTTATACCTGCAGCCCCAAATTCATGAATCCAAAAGTTATAATTATCCTCATTAATTTGATTCGGTAATAATACGAATTCAGTAGGTTTCTCTATAACTAATTTACCGGCATGAACTTTTTCCATGGCAGACACAATATAAGCTCCCGGCTCAGGTATCATAAAATCGAACATCATTCTAATACCATAGTTAAACATTTGAGCTTCATAAACTTTTTCTACCCACTGATAAACTCCCGAAATATGACCACTACCTTTTGTATTATCCAATTGATGGATATTTTTCTCTTCAACTTCAGTAGTTACCACTATTCTGTTACTTTGCAGTATTCTTTCTGTCAATTTTTCTACACTTTTTTGTGTAACGCTTTTACTGAAATTAGAAGCGGTCTTATTGGCTTCTTCTTTTGAAGTATTTAATGAACCTTCTGCACTTGCAGTGAAGCTAACTAATGGTCCGTACGAACCAGAAACGGTTAATCCGGCTTTTAATGCAGCTTCTTCCTTAATAGTTTTGGTTGCTTCCCTGCTTAATTCGAACCTGTCTGTAGTTTCTAATTCCTTTTCTTCTGTTTTTATAGTTTCAGTTTCAATTAAACTATCACTTATAGTTTGATTGAATTTTCTATGTTCTCTTGATTTCAGTTCACCCTGCAAAATGTTTTCTATATGAGCAACATCACGCCCCTGATATCTTTTTAGTTGTTGTTTGACAATAATCAAATCTGCTAAACCTGAAGGTGCTACTTTTCCTTTTGTGTTTGGAATTCGGTTATCAAAAATATGAAAATCAGGACTAAGAAAAAAGTCGTTTGCAGATAAATGTCCCCACATTGATTTCATTGGTTTTGTGGTTACTACGAGTGTTTTTCCGACACGACTAACTGAATTTGTTTTTTGGCTTTGAGTTAAAATTAATAATTCATTGGACAGTTCTTCCATTTCATTTTTCAGTTTGGCTACTAACTTATCAATTCCCATTGAGGAAATACTCAACTTTCTTTCCTTGAGAAGTACTTGTGTATTTTCAGACAAATTTCTTTCAGCAGTAATTTTGAATTTGAATTGTGTCGAGAGTCCGGATATTGGTTTGAACTCTCCTACTCCTGACAAAAATTGGCTATTTGATATGAGTTCAGTTTTAATGCTTTCAACAGGAGTTATTTGTGATGCTCTCCTTACGTCGAAATTCGCATTATTTTTGATTTGAGTTCTAGCATTCAGTATTTCTAACTGACCTAATGTATTCATTCGTTGAATGCTCTCCTTAAACACGTTAAGCTTACTCAATTCTTCAGGAGGCATATAGCCGGGACGAGCTACTTGGGGTGTTGTTTCCAGATAAGAATGGTCTAAATCCATTATTTCATTTATAGCATTTTTTAATTTATAATATAATGCCGCTTTATCTTTTATTTTCCTCTTTTGCTCATCATATTTTTTTTGTTCATATTCTTCTTGTCTTTTTTGCTCTTCCTCTCTTAAAGTAAGAATGCTTTTCAATTCCGCTGGTGTGGGAAGCCTTAGAACTCTTTTTCTATATTTTTTCAATTCATAGCCGGTTGTTGGGAAATCATTTTTGGAAGATATTATTTCCATAATTTCCAGATCTCTTAGTGCATTTGTTAATTCTTCAATTGGTTTCTCATGTTGTTCAGGTAAATACTTAATTGCTATAATACTATCCTTAAGATTTTTTACCGAATTCATGTAATTCGTTTCCTTTATTACTGCATCAACCGAGGAACCAAAAACATCTTTCACAGCTTTTTCTAACTCATTCAATGTAATCTTGTTTTGAGTAGAAAATTGCGTTAATTTAGTTTGGAAATGGATAAGTTTATTGTATATCATCAAATCTGATAATGATGAGATGAAATTCTTGGATTTTACAAAATCATTTGAGGCTTTTTTGAGAATATCTCTGGGGTTTTTCTGTCCTACTGATTTTGCTAATGCTGACTGATAGTCAGAACTTTGACTTAAGTCAATTGCCATTTTTTTTGATGGCTTAACTGCAGGTCTTTGAAGAACAAATTTGAAAATTGATTCCATAACTTACTCCTTTATTTAAGTTAAGAAATATATTTTTTTTCGATTTCTACATAGGAATATTAAATCGCACAATTATTTTAATCAATTTGTTTTTTTTCGAAAATACGATAATAAATAATAGTCTTTTTTTTCTTAATGAAAAATATATTCAAAATATAATTAAAATTTACATTTCTATTTACTATTATTAATATACACTAATTCTATTTTTTTCCGTAATTTTGAAGATTTGATATTAAACACTCTTATATAAAATTTAAAAAATTGAGGTAATATGAATATCTTAGTAGCTATCTCAAGGGTTCCGGATACAACAACTAAAATTTTGGTTGGAAGTAATGGTCGCAATATTGATACAAATAATGTGAAGTTTATACTGAATCCTTATGATGAATTTGCTTTGGAAGAAGCGATTCAATTAAAAGAAAAGAATGGCGGAAAAGTAATCGCTATTACTGTCGGACCTGCTCAAGCTCAGGAAACATTACGCAGTGCTCTTGCAATGGGTGCGGACGAAGCTGTTCATTGCAAAATTGAATCAGAATTTGATTCAAACACTGTGGCTGTAAATATTGCTGATTATGCAAAAAGAATGAATCCGGATATTATTTTTATGGGCAAGCAAAGCATTGATTTCGATTCTTTGCAATTACCTTCCTTGCTGTCAGAACACCTAAATTTGCCTCTCGCAACGATTGTAACCAAATTAACAATTGAGGGAACTTCTGTGAAAGCTGAAAGAGAAATTGAAGGTGGTAAAGAATTGGTGGAAACATCACTTCCTTGTATTATTTCAGCTCAAAAAGGCTTGAATGATCCACGTTACCCAAAATTACCGGATATTATGAAAGCGAAAAAGAAACCAATCGAAGAAATCGAAGCAACAACTTCCGACTTATTTGTTGAAGTTGTTGGAATGGAATTACCTAGTAAGACACGTTTGAATAAGATGTTTGGCAGTGAAGATGCCGACATCAATGAAGTTGTTCGTTTGTTACACGAAGAAGCTAAAGTGATATAGGAGGAATGGAAATGAAAACAATTTTTGCATATTTAGATTCAGTAAATGGAACTATTAAACGTACAGCATTTGAAATTGCAACTGCTGCTGCAAAACTAAAAGCAGAAAAAGGTTCTGAAGTATTTGCAATTGCTGTTAATGCTGATAATTCAATTGCAGAACAAGTAAAAGAGTACGGTATTGAAAATTTTATTAATATCAAAAGTGATTTACTTGCAAAATTTTCATCTCAGGCAACTGCTGAAGCTATTTTCCAGGCAGCACAAGAAAAAGGTGCTGACGTATTCCTATTCCCAGCAACTTCTGCAGGATTGGAATTAGCTCCACGCATCTCTGCCAAAATGAAAGCAGGTTACATTGCTGACGTAATTGACTTCAAATTTGATGGCGATACGATGCTCATAAAAAAACCTGTTTATGCAGGAAAAGCAATTATCACCAATAAAATTAACACAGAAGTCAAAGTACTTTCACTTCGACCAAATGTATTCACTGCAGTAAAAAATCCGGCAGGAAGCGTTAATTTCGTTGATTTCACTCCAAATCTTAATAATGAAAATGTAAAAGCATTCGTGTCAAATACTTTCAAGAATGAAGGTAAATTGGACGTGAAGGAAGCCGACATCATCGTTTCCGGTGGACGTGGCATGAAAGATGCTGACCAATTCGGGATAATCGAAGATTTGGCTGGTACTCTTGGTGCAGCTGTTGGTGCTTCTCGTGCAGTAGTTGATGCCGGATGGCGTCCTCATGGCGAGCAGGTTGGTCAGACAGGCAAAACTGTGTCCCCTACTCTTTATATCGCTTGCGGTATTTCAGGTGCTATTCAGCACTTAGCCGGTATGTCCACTTCCAAATTCATTTTGGCTGTTAATAAAGATAAAGATGCACCGATTTTCAAAGTTTCCGATTTTGGCATCGTGGGAGATTTATTCGATGTTGTTCCAAAATTGAATGAAGGTATCAAGAAGATTAAAGGATAATACCTTAATTATTATACAAAAAGGGGCGTCAGCCCCTTTTTTATCTCTCAATAACCACATTCTTCACTTCTGCAGGAAGTAGTGTTTGGTTGTTTCCACTAAATTAATGAATTATCATTAGATTAACTCACTTATTTAGAAGAAAGTTATATATATCCTTTTGATTGTAACCAACAACTTGTCCTAGACGACTAGAATGGTCCCAATGGTTTCCTTTAATGAACTTTGTCTGCTTAAAGTAATTTAAAGTTTCAGGAGATAAAATCACATTTGTCTGTCCTAACACATTATATGTATGTTGAACAGGTTCTAAGTCTAGTCCAATCATTTCAACTGTTAGGATAAGTAATATTAATAGAAATTGAAAGGTTTTCATATTTTCCTCAACTTTTATTTAATTACATTGAATTTTGAGGTATATTCCTTATTTCCACATTTTAATTTCAATAAATAAAATCCCGATGGTAATGATAATAGTTAATACCTAATGCATCGTCTAATTTTTTACCGGGTGAACCCCAATTCCACCCTAAAAGAAAATTATTCTTATCGAAATTTCTGTCATAAATACCGGGGTCATTAAAGTTATGAGGTAATTTTGGCGGATCAATAATATTTTGTGAAAATAAGGGAATGACCAAAATAATCACAAAAATTGATGAAATTATAGTTTTCATTGCATTTCTCCTTATTTCTCAATAATTAGTTTTAAAGTTTTAGAGAATGTATCTGAATGAATTACAATGAAATAATTGCCTGAAGAAATTCCTGAAGTTGCTGTTTGGATTTTGTGTTCTCCCGAATCCAAAAAATCTGAAAAAATATTTCGAATTAATTTACCTTCTATTGACATAAGGTCTATAGATACTTTAGCTGATTTTGGTAAATTGAATTGAATTGTTGCTCTCTGATTTGTTGGGTTTGGATAAAGTGTGTCAAAGTTTTTTTCACCCTCTGAAATTCCAACAAATTTATTGTTAAATAACCACAAAAT
>Ga0154569_132_pt3 | contig 17583 bp, 19 predicted proteins | sample RifGroF2_FD_115998 | JGI IMG/M metagenome (GOLD analysis project Ga0154569, IMG submission 115998) | Ignavibacteria bacterium GWF2_33_9
AATTTCTAGGTCCGCCAATTAATGAAAGTGAAGTCTGTAATCCAAAATTGAAAAGATTCAAATGAGTAAAAGAAAATCCTGCCTGAACATATCTTTCATTGTCTGCTCTGATTCCAATTCTGGCTATTTCATTGCCGCTTTCCTGTATATCTACGTTTATAAGGTAATTTCCCATCATATCTTTCACAGGATAAATATCCACAAAAGAAAAATAATTTGTATTGAATAAATTATCCCAACTTTCCTTAATTTTTTTTGAATTTACAGGTTCTCCCATTTTAAATGTAAGTTCACGCAAAATCAGATAATTATTCACAGTTTGATTACCATTTATATTGATTTTAGAAATGAGACCAGGATTAATATAAAATTCTAAAATGCTGGTCTCAGATTTGAATTTAATTGAATCAACTTCCAAAGAAGAATAATGGCTGTTCCTTGCTTCGTTTATTATAATATTTGAAATTGTATCAATCAATTCATGTGAAATAGGATTTCCAAGATTTTGTAAAAGGAACTTGTCTATTTCGCTGCCTATTTTATTGAGAGGATTATTTTTCAAATGAATATCCCTTAATATATTTGGCTTTTCCGCTTTGATAATGATGGAGCTATCTTTTTGAAATACATTAATATTTGGATAGTAATTAAGATTTGAATTTTTGCTGATTTCATTTAAAATATCTGCAAGAGATAAATCAGACTTCAATTCGTTAATTTTTTTGATAATTTGAAGGCTGTCATTTTGCTTGAAATTGATTAATGCAAAATTTCTGTTAAGTATTTTATCAGATTCAAAGTTATTTTTTGCTAGATAGTTAAAATAGTTAAAATCTGTGATATCACTTATTTTTAGTTTCAATTCTGAAATTTGTTTTTGTATGCTTTCAACACCTGATTTGAAAATAGTATCCCATTTCGAAAAATCGGAATTTGAGATGTTATCTAAAACAGGAGAGATTTGGAAATCCGCTTTTTCCAGTTCATTTCGGGAAAATTGAAGCATTTCAATTGATACAATTTGATCAGCAAGCACCCAAGGTTTATCCAAATCGGCATCATCAAATAGTGGAGAAGTAACATCCACAGCTATGATAATGTCCGGTTTGAACTCATTTTGCGTAATTGAGACAGGTAAGTTTGCCATTAATCCACCATCCACAAGCAGCATATCTTCAATTTGAACAGGTGAGTGACGAAGAGGGATTGTAGAACTTGCCCTGACAGCTGTCGATATATTTCCGTTTTTCAGAATAACAGTTTTTCCGGAAATTACATCAGTCGCAATTGCACGGAACGGGATTTTCAAATTATCAAAATTATTATTTGAATGGTACCTTGAATTCAAAAAATAATCGTTTAAAAGTGAACTAAATTGATTTGCAAATGATAGACCTTTAGGTAAAATCACATCAAAATTTCTAAAATTGACCTTAACTAAACTTTTATCATCCAATTCCTTTTTATCGAAAGATATATCACGTCTGTTTGGATTTTCGATCAATTTGAAAATTTCTTCCCAATTATTATCTGCAATAAATCTTAATAATTCTTTAGAATCGTAACCACTAGCATAAAGTCCGCCAATCAATGCTCCTATGCTGGTGCCAACTATATAATCAATTTCAATTCCTGCTTGTTCCAATTCATGGATAACTCCGATTTGGGCAATCCCACGAGCGCCACCACCACTTAAAACAAGTGCAATTTTGGGTTTGAAATAAGTTCTGTTAGGAAGGATATTTGTTGATTTATTTGCATTTAAAACACTATCCCAATCTGCCTTGAACTGGCAAGGAGCATTCAAATCAATTATTTTAATTTCATTTGAATATAAATATGTTGGAAGTGAAAATCCAATTATGAATAATAAATATAATTTAAATTTTGAATAAAAATTACCCAATTTTCTACACTATTTAATAAAAAAAAGTTGATAATTATCGGCATCTACAATAGGTTCTTCAGAAATATGATTCACATAGGACCTGCTTGGACCTCTTTGAAGTGAATCTTTAAAATGGATTAAATTCTTTTCAGAACCTTGTGCCAAAACTTCCACATCGCCATTCATCAAGTTTTTGGCATAACCAGTTATTTGCAAAAGACTTGCAGTTTTCTTACAAAAATATCTATAACCCACTCCCTGCACAAAACCGTTCACAATATATTTTTTTGTAATAATCATACGCAATTTGAATTCGATTATGTTAAAACAATCGAATTTTTCACTTTTTCCGCTATTTCAATACCAATTAATTTTTCGAGCAGGAAAATCCCGAAATGAATAGCAGTCCCTGCACCTCTACTTGTGAGTATTTTACCGCTTTCAACGATGGGGTCCTCGGAATATTCATATCTTGTTAAAGAGGAGGCTACTCCGGGATGTGAAGTGATTTTTGCACCGGGCGGAATCAATCCTAAAACATGAAGAATCGTTGGAGCAGCACAAATTGCAGCGATGAACTTATGCGACTTATGATGGAACTCTATTACTTCCCGTGCTTTTTCATTTTCTAAAATATTTTCTACTCCCAAAGTTCCACCCGGCAAGAATAATAGATCATAAAGTTTAGTTTCATTCAATTTATGGAATGAAATATCCGGTAAAATTTTTATTCCATTTGAAAAATGCACAATGTCGGTTTCGCCTGCCACTGTAACTTCCACACCACCTCTACGCAAAATATCAATCACGGATACTGCCTCGATATCTTCCGTACCATTCGAAATGAGAACTATTGCTGTCTTAATCATATTGCAATTATTTATTTAAAAAAAAATCAAATATCTTGAATTAATTATTAATTTTGAAGACGAAACTTTCGAAAATTACATATAATCTTGTAAAAAAAGATAATTATTAATGACTTTTGACGAAAAAGAATATATTACTATTACTGCAAATTCATCAAAAAGTATAATGCAAAGAACAATTGCACTTGCATTTTTGTCTGATTCAAGTTCAAAAATTTTTAATCCGGATTTTTCGGAGGATTCACAAAATGCATTAATGTTAATTGAGAATTTGGGGTGCAAAGTAAATAAATCAATTGAATCAATTGAAATTATCCCGAAAACGGAATTTAGTTTTCCTGAATTATTAAATGTTAATTGTGGTGAATCCGGTTTATTGATGAGAATGTTCACTGCAATATTGAGCATATTCCCTAACAGTTTTATCATAGATGGCAGTGGAACCTTGAAAAATCGTATTCTTTTCGATATTGAGGATATTTTAAAAAAATTAGGAGCGAAAGTCAAATCAAATAATTATCTCTTACCTTTGGAACTTCATGGACCTATTAAGTCGGGAAATATTAAGCTTGATGCAAGTAAAACCTCACAATTTTTGTCTGGTTTGATTATTGCATTGCCAAAATTGAGTGAATCAAGCACTATTCATATTAAAAACTTAGTAAGTAAACCTTATATTGACTTGACTATAGATTCTGTTAGAAAATTTGGTGGAAAGATTGATTTTGAGAATGATGTTATGAAACTTTACCCGTCAGTTTACAAAGGTCAGGAAGTTATTATTGAAGGAGATTGGAGTAATGCCGCAGTATTCCTTATTGCCGGAGCAATTGCAGGAGAAGTAAACGTTACAGGATTAAATATTTATTCTTTGCAGGGAGATAAGAAAATTCTGGAAGTTATAGAACAAGTAGGTGCTAAAATTCAGTATAATTCAGAGGGAAGCGTAGAATCCAAAACAGAACACTCCCAAACGACATTTTTTCAAAAGAGGGAATTGGTTGCAGTCAAAGTTAAAAAACACGAGCTTAAAGCATTCGATTTTGATGCGAAAGATACACCGGATTTGGTTCCATATCTTTCAGTTCTTGCCGCAAACTGTGACGGCAAATCTGCTATACATAATGTCAGCAGAATAAACTTTAAGGAAAGCAAGCGCCTTGAATTAATAATAAAAAACCTTTCACAATTGAAAATTAAGTGCTCAATAATAAACGATACTTTAGAAATTTGGGGTGGAGAACTTCAAGGTGGAATATTTGAGACAGGTAATGACCATCGCTTGGCTATGGCAGGTGCATTAGCTTCATTAACATCAGATGAGAAAATAGTGATTGACGATACAGATTGTGTGAAAAAATCTTATCCTAATTTTTGGGAAGAATTTTCCAAACTAATTGACTAATCAATATCAAGTATTCTACCAAGCAAATCAGGAATTGTGAAAGCATGATTTGTGAATGCAGGGAAAAATTGCCTTGTAATAAATACAACACTGAATTGTTTTGTTTCAAAATTATAAGGTACGTCAATTCTCCAAGTATGGTATGGACTTCTGGATTTGCTGAAATGCATTCTTAGACCTAAACCAACAGATTTTCTAAATTTTGCATCATATATTTGCATTTCCTGTGTCCAAACAGTTCCGATATCGAAAAAAGCCACAAAGGAATAATTGAATCCCAGAAAGATTTTATCAATAAAGTAGCGTAATTCCGTATCCCAAAACATTCTGTTTTCACCGGATAAATCATTGAGCGGCACGCCCCTAAGTCCATTATCATTATCCAGGATTAATTGTCGCCAACCGGGCCAATTCCATACAGTCTGTTGAGAAAAGCGACCGGTGACGACGAGCTTATTGGAAAATCTGTGGAATCCGTTTATGTAAGATTCTTGGTAAGTATATCTTGGTTGAGCATTTCTCATAAAACCGCTGCCACCAGCTGCTCTTAGAAAAATATAAGACTTTTTATTATAAAATGATTTTTCTGCTGCTCCTGATACATAATAAAGATTATCTCCGTCAGAAGTCAGTGGAAAAATTTTACCGATTGTTGCGCTTCCGTATCCACCATAAATCAGATCTTCTTCGGGATATGAATTTAAGTTTGTTACAATATCGAAATGTTGGGCTATAGATGCAAAGTTCAAAAGTACATATCCTGAATTATCAAATGCCTGCCGAAAATCATTATTAAATCTTTTAGCCTTATTAGCGGAAATTAATCCGGTCATAAATAATTGGTCATTATCCCAAAAAGCCCTAGAATACCAAGCATCAAGCGATTTATAACGATTATAAATCAAATCGAAGTTTCGATTATTTTTATAATGAAAATCTTTACCAAAGTTGTTGATAAATTTCAAACCTGTAGAATATTCAGAAGAAAGTGTTCGGAAAGGAACTTGAAGAATTGCTTGCTGACTGGTACGAACTCCGTTTGTAATGATTGAAATTGAATCTTGCAAATCAGTTCCGGGAAATCGTGAATTGAAAAGTACAAAAGTACCTTCCCAACCAATTTTACTTTCATTTCTATATAAACCTCTGAATTTTACCCTAGTACCGGTTCCTAATAAATTGAATTCTTCGAAATCAAAGCCGTAATTAGTTGAACCACCTCCTGAAGTTAAGTATGGAGTTAGGTAAGTGGACCAATTATCAATTGTTCGGATATTAGCTTTATATGTGTCGTAACCTAGTGAATCTAAAGTAATATACACATTTGTGAATATGCCAAGTGTACGTAAATTTCGTTCAGTTTCCTTCACAAGTTCGAGGGTAGTTTCCCTTTGTGTATCAAAAAGCAATTCCTGTTTGATTACAAAGGATTGCGTCCTAAAATGCAATGCATTTACAAGCTTTCCAAAATCTGAAATGTTCGGCAATTCATTATCACATACATTTTCCCTATTTATGTTTATCTCCTGTATAATCAAAGGTGTTTCGTAATAAGTTTCAAAGTCATCACAATGAACTTCATAAATTGCAATAAAAAATAGTAAAAAAAATAAATATTTAAGAAATTTATTCATCTCACCATTTCCATGTAGTTGAAATTTCACTTTCTGTAAAATGTTTCTTAAGTATCTTTTCTAAATACAACCGGTCAATTTCGTCAAATGAGGAGAATTCTGTACTGTCTATATCAAATACTGCAATCAACTTGTTCTGACTATCAATTACAGGAACAACAATTTCGGAATTACTTTTTGAATCGCAGGCAATATGCTCGGAATCTTTATGAACATCATCTACAATCTGAGTTTCCATCAGTCTGGCAGCCCGACCGCAAATTCCCCTTTCGTAGGAAATATACAAGCATCCCAAAGTGCCTTGATAAGGACCAATTACTAATTGACCATTATTTACAATATAGAATCCAACCCAAAAGTAATAATCCAGTTTATTCTTGAGAATTGAATTAATGGAAGCCATTTTTAGAATCATATCTTTTTCATTACTAAGTAAAGAATTGATTTCTTCTTCTGCTTCTTTGTATAGATTATGTTTCGTTTCTTTGTTCATTTGAAATGGAAAAAGTAATTTTATATTTTAAGAAAATTGTAAATTAATAAAAAATAAACTTTTAAAATACTTATTCGTTTTTTACTAAAAAGAAATCAAAAAAAATGATAAGAGTAAGTAATATTTCAAAGTCATTTGGAAGCAAGAATATTTTAAGAAATATTGACCTGGAAATTGAAAGTGGGAAAACTACTTGCATAATCGGGAAGTCCGGCAGCGGGAAAAGTGTGCTCATAAAGCAAATCGTAGGGCTTTTGGAACCTGATGAAGGTGATATTTTTGTAGATAATCAAAAAGTAATTGATTTACAAAGGAAAGAGCTTTTCAAATTACGTGAAAAAATGGGATATGTTTTCCAGGGGTCTGCACTTTTCGATTCCTACAATGTTTTCGAAAATATTGTGCTTGGACTTTACGAAAGAGGCAATCGGGATTTTGAGTATATGGAAAACGAAGCTATTCGTGTTCTGAGTGCTGTGCAGCTTCTGCCCGAAATTGAGGAGGTCGGAAAAGAAAAGTTCCAAAAAGAATGGGAAATACTCAAAGCAAAGATGCCCTCAGACCTTTCCGGTGGTATGAAGAAAAGAGTTGGTCTGGCACGTGCTTTGGTGGGTGAACCTGAATATATTTTTTACGACGAACCTACTACCGGGCTTGACCCGGTTACGAGCGAGCAAATTGATGAGTTGATTTTGCAAATTCAGAAGAAACTGAAAGTAACTTCAATTGTGATTACTCACGATTTATTCAGTGTTTACCGAATTGCAGATAAAGTTGCTGTGCTGCACGATTGTAATAAAATATTCGAGGGGAACGTGGATGAATTCAAAAATTCAGACATCCCTGCTATACGTGAATTTCAGGAGAGGTATAAGAAATGAGTGAATATAATGCACATATTGATAATTTACTTTCTTCAATTTCGGATTCACTTTCCGAAATTCAGAATAACTTCGATGCCTACCAAGTAGCGAATTTTCCTGAAAGAACACCTCAGTTTTTCTGTTTGGAATTGAATGGAGAAGCCGGTGAACTCGCTAATGATGAGAAGAAAATTTGGAAGGGAAGAGAAATCTTAAAAGAAAAACTTGCTGAAGAAGCCGCAGACGTTTTCATTGCTCTAATGAATTATGTAAATTCCAGGAAACTGAATTTACAGGATAGTGTAATAATAAAAATCAAAAAAAATGAAGAAATGAGAAAAGAGAGAGCTGAAAAAGGGCTGGAATATTAAAGTTACTGTAACTAGTTTTCAGTCTTCTTTTTTTGTATTGTTTGAAATGATGCACACCCCTAAATAATTAATTTATGCTAATAATTCACCTTTTTTCATATAAATTTTGTAAATTGTTTTTAACTTTTAAAGTATTTTTATAAAAGATTAAAAACAAAAGTGACTAACTTACTTAAAATATTACCGGTAGTTAATTCCAAAATGGGCGCAAGATGGGCTTTATGGCTTTATGGCTTTATGAAGACATACGGAATAAATTATATAGTATTAGAACCGCAGAAAAAGCTGAACCAAAATCAGATGAAAATTACAGAGAAGAAGAAAACAACAACCATTTTGCTTTCAAAATTACCCGAAAATTATTTGCTATGAATTGTGAATTTGCTTTCGACAAACGTAGGGGGTGCAAACTTGCATTCGGTTCTTAAGCCTTTATAAATGAAGTTTGCAATACCCTCACATCAGACTAAAAATAAGCTGAGTGAAGAAAAAATGTTTTTTTTTCAACTTAAAAAACACAATTAAACTCTACTTAAATTTAAGTAGAGAATTTTCAATAAAATTTAGGATAAATAATGAAAAAGACAGTAATTTTTGCCTTTCTTTTTTTAGCAATATTTTCAGTTGCCAATTCAGAATGGGCAGTTTATGGTAAATTTTATAATTTAAATCGAAGTGGTATAAATGATCCTTGTTTTAATTTGGAGTATGATGATGAAATTGTGGACGGCAAACAACAGGGAACAACTTGTGAAATAGTTGTAATTTATGTAGAAAAAAATTGTATTATAACACCATCTGGTAATGGTCTTATTTTGGAAGCTCAATTAGATGATGGAATTATTCAATATCATGTTCAAAATCCAGATAGCAGTATTACAAATATTTCAAGGTCTAAAAGTTTTAGACATTTCGGAATAAATGAATATCTTCACATAAGTAATTGTGATGAATATCCACAACTAAACGGAGTCGAAGTAAATTTATACAGAATTGTTACAGATATAAATGGAAATTATCAGGTTTATATTCCTGTCCATCCATAAAGTCAATTATTAAGGGATTGTAAATCTAATTACAATCCCTCTTTTTATTAAAATATAAAGATAATGAAAAAAATATTAATTATTGTTGTAATTCTTTTAAGTGATATATTATCAATAACTTCAGCAAATTGTTATGCCGAAGATATTTCTTCTTTTACAACTCACAAGATTAATGAAACTCTTGATTTGATCGACAATGGAGATTATGAAGCATTTTTGTATATGTTTATTCCAGAAATAAATTGCATGACTTGTGATATTTCGCTTATTAATATAATTGATTTTTTTGAAAAAAATTTTTAATGTAAAAATATTTATTTTTATTAATTCAAATAAATCAAAAATTTCAGAAGCTTATCAAAAGCAATTTCCTAATAAATGTGAAATAGTTCTTGATAGACTAGGCTTGTACTCAAAACAATTTGGTGTGAAAAAATATCCATTCCTTTATTTAATTAGTAATACGGGAAAAATCCTTCAAATGAATAAAATTGGTAGTTTGCAAATTGACAAAAATCAAATTACTCAATTAATCAACCAAAACAAAGAAGTAATTAAAAATAATAATAAATTAAAAGAAATTAATAGAATAAATCTTAATATTGAAGACAAACCTCTAATTTCGAATAAGTTTCGGAATGTTCTGTTTTGTAAGAAGGATAGTTCATTTTATCTATGTAAAGAAAATATTCCATTTATTTTTAAAGTTACAAAAAATGGTACTTGCTATAATTTAATTGATTCTCTTGATTTAGTCAGAGATAAATTAATAATATCTTATGATTTAGAATGGTGGATAAAAGATTCAATACTATTTTCTTCAAATTTAACACAAGATGGCAAATATTCAGTAAATATGTTAAATATCAACAAGTTAGAGAAATCGCAAATTTGCAAAATAAATCAATTGTGCAATTTTGGTTTTAATTTTATAGTCAAGAGAGAGGATTCTTCTTTTATTTTTACTGAAAAATGGAAAACGAGAAATCCAGTTTATCTTGATTCTATTGATAATTTTGTTTATAAATATGATTTTTCAGGTAATTTAATAAATACTTTTGGAAAACCTGACTCAATTTATATGAATAATAAGTACAGTTGCATGATAAATAACCAAATTACTTCAAATTCAAATCATGAAATATTTTTATGGCTTAACATACTGAAAAAAATCCAAGTTTATAATTTTCAAGGAGAAATTAAAAAAGAAATTCAGTTGGATTTTGATTCGTCATTTCATTATAATTTAGAAAGAATCCCAGAAGAATTTAATGATTCAACATGGAAAGTTATTAGACATGATTTTTCATTAAGTTACAAAATATTAGTAGATAATGTTTCTCCAAATAGTCTTGGGTTGATCTATTATAATTATATTGACAAAACACCAAATTTTCCAGGAGTAAACTATGATCAGCAGTACTATATGAATATACTAAATACCAAGACAATAAAGACTCGAACTGTAAAATTCCCAATAAATTCAATTCCTTTTTATTTTGAAGGTGATAAGATATTTTGTACAGAGGTAAATGAAGATAATGAATTGAGTATAGTTTATTATCAAATAGTCAATTAATTTAAGTTCCTATTCTCCCATCTGTAATTTATCTCCAAAAAAAACAGGAAAATGGAAAGATGACTACGTTTGTTAATAGATAGTAATGTTCGATTCTTCGCTTCGCTCAGAATGACAATACATAATTGCATTTTCCCCTCTATCAAGACATGGCTAGGGGGTGTGTCGGAATCCATCTGCATTTTCGATGTACTGGGGAATGAAGTGATGACAATTGAGACACGTAGCAACGTGTCTCTACAAAACTTTGATGTGTCGGTACTGCCGCCGGGAGTGTATTTTGTGAAGGTTGGAGATGTGGTGCAGAAATTTGTGAAAATATGAGAGAAAATTGTAGAGACAGGTCTGAGACCTGTCTCTACTGTTTATATTGTTGATTCAATATTAAGTATTCTAGTTTAAAACCGCTAATTTAAAAAATAACTGGTGATTTATCTTCCTTTGCTTCTTCTGTCAGTTTTTACTATTTTATAGAGTTTATCGTTTTCACGGATTTTCTCATCGCAGTGGAAAGTAATTCTGTCACCTTTAGTGGCAGTTTTTCCTTCAAATTGGGTGCCGTCACGCTCAATCATGAACTTGTCTAATTTTCCCTCAATTACACCTGTAGTTGGTCCCATAATATAAAATTCATCATCAAGCGAAATATCTCGGTCTTCAACTAAAAAATCAGCGATATTTATCTTAGTATAATAATTCACAGCTTTGCCAACATACACTTTCTTGGTCGTTGCCGATGAACCATGTCGGTCTGTCCATTCTCCCGTAGTTTGTCCAAGATAATATCCATCCCAAAATCCACGATTATACACTCTGTCCAGTTCTTCACGCCAATGTGAAATTTTGTCTTCTGAATAATTTCCTTCCTGCCAAGCACGAACAGCTTCGTGATAAACTCTGGTTACAACTTTTACATATTCAGGCGACCTGCCACGTCCTTCTATCTTTAGAACTGTTACACCGGCATCAAGTATTTGGTCAAGAAAATCAATGGTTGCAAGGTCTTTTGGTGACATAATGTATTCATTGTCAATCTCCAAGTGCAGCCCGCTGGTTTTGTCTTCCACTTCATAAGGTCTGCGGCAAATTTGCAGACAGTCTCCCCGATTTGCTGAGTGATTTTGGGCATGTAAACTCAGATAACATTTTCCGGATACTGCCATACAGAGAGCACCATGAATAAACATCTCTATTTGCACTAAATTGCCGGAGGGACCGGTGATATTATCTTTTTTAATTGTGTCGCAAATTTGACGAACCTGGTCGAGGTTCAATTCACGAGCAAGAACAATCACATCTGCAAAATTTGCAAAGTACTTTACTGCATAAGAATTACTCACATTTTGCTGTGTGGAAATATGAATTTCCAAATCCTGCTCACGAGCATATTGAATAGCAGAAATATCAGTAGCAATAATTGCAGAAATTCCGCTATCTTTCGCAGCATCGATAATGTCCTCCATTACGGATAAATCTTCATCATAAAGCACTGTATTAACTGTGAGATAGCTTTTCACTTTGTGTTCATTGCATATTCCGGCAATAGTCCGCAAGTCATCCAAAGTGAAATTTTTGGAAGAAACAGCCCGCATATTCAACTTTTCTACACCGAAATAAACTGATCCTGCACCTGCCTGAATAGCAGCATGCAATGCTTCTAAGGAGCCCACAGGGGACATTATTTCTATTTGATTATTTTTCATTGTTTAATAAGTGTAAAAACGATATAATTATAGAAAAATTTGGAAAAGGAATTTTACAGTATTATCTTTTTGTAATTTAATTATGCAATTTGCAAAATTGAAAAATTTATTAAATCCGTTGTTAATTATTTATTTGTTTTTAGTAAATTGCATTTGCAGATTTATTATGATACACGAAATGTGTGAGAAATGGCAGAATGGTTAAAAATATATTGCAATAAATTCCAAAAATGGCTTAAGAGGGTTTTATGGCTTTATGAAGACATACGGAATAAATTATATAGTATTAGAACCGCAGAAAAAGCTGAACCAAAATCAGATGAAAATTACAGAGAAGAAGAAAACAACAACCATTTTGCTTTCAAAATTACCCGAAAAGTATTTGCTATGAATTGTGAGTTTGCTTTTGACATACGTAGGGGTGCAAACTTGCATTTGGTTCTTAAGCCTTAATTAATGAAGTTTGCCTTACCCTCACCTCAGTTAAAACTTGCCTTTAAATTAGGCTTAAGATGTTTGAAGTAAAAAAACAAAATTACGCTCCATTTCTCAGTGAAATATAGAATTCTTTAACTTAAAACAGAAAATTGTTCAATTAAATAAAAGGAATACAAATATGAAAATAAAATTAATTTTAATAATATTTTACCTTTTTAGTTATTCTTTGTCCCTTGCACAATGCCCTATAAATATTAATGAATTTGGACCATCAACAACATCGAATTATGAACCTTTTCCTTATGACTATTGGGGTTCTGTAAATTATAGGGAAAGATTTTTCAATAACAGGTATGAGATTAAGGTTGACTGGACTACCGTTACAAATTTAGGAAGATATGGTCTTGATGATTATGAATTTAAATCATTTATGTATATTGCGATTATCAATGACCTAATTGTTGATTGTAATTTTTCAGGAACTAAACAATTTGTATTTTTCGAAGAAACTGATTGTAAAATTCAGAAAAGATGTTATCTTAAAGTATCTGAGGAAAGTGAAGTACTTTGTGCAGATGAAGGTTGGGGTTCTTATATACCGGGATTTTATGAATGGTATAATGAAAAATACTTACCTATATCAAAAGAATTCATTTGTGGTTTACAATGTTGTGAATTCATCTATACAGTTGAATGTATTTTAGCACCTTCAGGAAATGAAACATATCCACACATTGTTAGTATAGCTAAAAATCCTGCTGCCGGTTCTGGATGCAATAATCCAATATACGATTGCTTGACAAATGAAGTAATAAATTGTGAATCCACTTGCGAATAGGAGATAAAAATGTATCAAATTACATTTAAACAAATTATAATAATTGGATTAATATTTTTATACATTAACAATTCATTATTTTCTTATGATTTTCAACTTTTAGATTATGGAATTAATAAAACTCCCTTTACGAATGTATCATTTTATAAAGGGAAAGTTGCAATTTTGGCAAATGATAGCACTTTACTCGGTAATTATGACCGAGCTGTTGTGATTGTATTGGGTGATTCAGCAAATGTGTTACCAATTGAATTCCTTAATAATTCTGAAACCAAAAATATACTTTTCGATGGTGGCATACAAAGTCAAATACATTGGGATTCGACAGGTTTAATATGGGTTAGTGGTCAATCGATGTATTGTTACAAAAATGAAAATTGGCAAGAGTATTATATTGATGATGAATACCGAGAAAATCGTACATTCAATAATTTTCAAGTAGATTGTTATAGCAATTTATGGATTACAACTTCAATTTATAATTCTAAAACAGGTGATGAATTTAGTGAATTATATAAATTCTCTGATGGTGAATTCAAATTGCTTCTTAAATTTCCTGTTTCAATCTCATTTATTTCAAGAGAAAATGGTAACATAATAGCTGCCTTACCTGATGGTAGAGTCATTCTTCAAAGGACTTTTCAATCGTACGAAGAAGACCCACAAAATAAAATATATGATGATATTTATATTATTAATCAAGATGATACATATATAAGAACAAAACTAATAACACCTTCAGGAAAGGATTTTAATGAATATAACAAAGCAGTTTATGATATAATACCCGAAAATTCAGATAAAATTTGGGTTACTTTAGGGTATCGTAAATATTTTGAAAATGAGCATTGGACAAATTGTTGTTCAGGAATTAGTTTGTATTCAAATAATAAATGGCTACCTTTCAATGAAGATAATGGCTTAGTAAAAATAACACCTAATGCATATTTACCAGTATATTCAATATTTAAATTCGAAGAAAACCGATATCTGGTATATACATCAAATGAAATGTATATATTAGAAAATGATTCATATCTTAAACAAATTTTCTTGGGATAATATAATTTTAGATGCAAAAGTTATTATTGCCGATACTCTTTGGACTTACGAAAAAGTTTCATCCCAACTTGAATATGTTACAAATCATGATTTAAATTTAGGAAAAAAAACAATTCAAAAAATGTACCTTAATTCACATGATGAATTAGTTTTTCAATTTTATTTTGGGTTATTAATTGTTAGCAAAGATGGGATTAAAAGTGTTTTTGACGAACAGGTATTAAATAATGGTTATGTTTACCCAAATCCCACTCAGGACATAATATTTATTAGAAATAGTGATAAATTTGAAAAGTACTTAATTTATGATTTAATCGGTAGAGTAGTTCAAAGCGGAGTTTACAATCATAAATCAATTGAAGTAAATAAATTACCTTCAGGAAATTATTTTGTAAAATTAACTAATAATTTCAATTATTTTATTTCACAGTTTATTAAATTTTAAAAAAGGTAAAAAAAATGTTAAGTTCGTATAATAAAATAAAATATGTGTTTTTATTCTTTTTAGCATTATCAATCAGCTCAACAGGTTTTGCTCAATCGGCATATTTTGATGTAAATGCAAATTGTCCTGATACCGGTTCTGAACCTTGGTCAAACAATGATGTTTCTTATTATACTGACAATTATGGTCTTACAGGATCTATTGATTTTAAATATAGATATGACAATGGCGACTATGAAATTCAAATGGATTGGTCAACATTTTCTAATCAATCCGGATATATTCAAGACAATGCTCTTAAAAAAATTATAGAATTTGAAGCAGTTAAAAAAATAGTACCTCAAGTTCAAGAACCTTATTCAGTGAATGTATATGTTTATTATTCACGTTTATGTAGGTCTTGGCTCACTCTTAAAATTCATCTCTCAAAACAGCAACAAATTGCCTGTTGCGATGACCAATCAATTATTGAAAGTGGTGATATTGGTATTGATGAAAATAATGAATATTATTTCAATTATCGAAGGTGGATTATTTGTGGTGGCAAATGTTGCAGAAGACAATATATTGGTACAAGGTATTGGGACACAATTAAAGAACTCTGGGTAACGAGTGTTTCATTTGTTGGTACTCAAACTGTTACTTCTTGTCCTAGAAATACTGCTCTTCATGATTGTATTACTAATGAACTAATTCCTTGTAATGATAGTAGTTACGATGGATTTGATGATGGATTTTAATCTAAAAGTGAATGACATAATATAATATTTATTATTCATATTTAATACTCTTAAAACTGCCCGAGTAGGGCAGTTTTAATTTCTAATAATTCAACAACTTCACTATATCTGCATAAATTTTCTCTTCGCTTGGAAGCACGTCATTTTCGTATTCAGGAGCGAAAGGAATATGCGAATCTTTCGCAGCGTGACGCATAATCGGTGCATCGAGATATGAGAATGCTTCTAGGGAGATAACCGCTGCGATTTCGGCACCAAAGCCAAGAGTGAGAGTATCCTCGTGAGCAATCATCAGGCGATTAGTCTTTTTCACGGAATTAATCACGATTTCCTTATCCCAAGGTGAAATTGTACGAAGGTCAATCACTTCCACGAGTTTGCCATAATCTTTCTCAATTTTCTTAACGGCATTCAAGGTGTCTTTCACGGTTAAACCCCAGGAAACGACAGTTGCATCTGTTCCTTCACGCACAATTTTTCCTTTACCAAAAGGAACAAGATAATTTTCGTCAGGTTCGGCAGTAGTAGAATATGGCAGACGATAAAGACCTTTATGTTCCAGAAAGAGTACTGGGTCCTGAATTCTGCAAGCAGTTTTGAGTAAACCTTTAGCATCAGCTGCAGTACTCGGATAAGCAATCATCATACCCGGAATATGTGCGAAAAATGCCTCGATATTCTGAGAATGATAAAGCCCACCATGAATATAGCCGCCTACTGCAACACGAATTACAACAGGTGAAGTAAAATTCCCATTGGAACGGAAACGCATTGTAGCAAGTTCATCTCGAATTTGCATAAAAGCGGGCCAGATATAATCACCAAATTGAATTTCCACCACAGGCTTGAATCCACTCACAGCCATACCAAGGGCAGTGCCAATAATAGAAGCTTCTGCCAAAGGAGAATTGAATACTCTATCTGTACCGAAGGTATTAGACAAGCCTTTTGTGGCAGTAAAAACTCCACCTTTTGGGTCTGCAACATCTTCGCCATAAACAACTATTTTATCATTAAATCTTAATTCTTCGTGAAGAGCATGATTGATGGCATCAACCATCACAACTTTGCTTTCCGAAGGCAGAATATCGAATTCGGCATAAGGCAAATCAAGTGTTTCCTTTGGAGCAAAATTATGCAGTGTGGAATCTTTCGGATCCGGAGCAGGGCGAGTTGCCGCCCAATCAGCACTGGCATGAATTTGCTTTTTCACATCAGCCCAAAGATTATCAATTTCTTCTTGTGTAACAATATTATTTGAAACTAAATATTCAGATAAATTTTTAATAGGGTCTTTTTTGCTGAAAGCTTCTTCCAATTCCTTTGCATCACGGTATTTCTTTTGGTCATCACTCGAGGAATGTGCTATTAGTCTTTCGACTTTTGCATGCATCAGCACGGGACCTTTTCCGGCACGCATATATTCAACAGCTTCCATTGCAGCCAAGAAAGATTCAATGAAGTCGGATCCGTCATAAGAAAACATTTTCAGATTTTCGTAAGATGAAAATGAAGTAGTAACATTTGCCCCCATTGACTGGGATTCACGTTTCACAGAGATTGCGTAACCATTATCCTGAATATGGAAAAGTACAGCAAGTTTTTCACGAGATGCCCAGTTAACAGCCTCATAGAATTCACCCTGCGAAGTAGTACCTTCACCGGAGGCAACATAAGTGATTGCATCAGAATCTAATTTGCGATTAGCCAGAGCAGTACCAACAGCATTCAGAAACTGAGTACCTGTTGGAGATGATTGAGTCGGCATATTCAAATCTTTATGGCCGAAGTGACCGGGCATTTGGCGACCGCCTGTTGCAGGATCTTCGGCTTTGCCCATTGCAAGCAAAAAATATTCATCAGTTTTCAGACCTAATCCGTAAGAAAAAGCAATATCACGATAATATGTCCATGCCCAATCATGCCCGGAAATGAGATTCATTGCTATTGCTACTTGCGAACCTTCGTGACCGCTGCCACCTATATGAAAAAACGATTTACCTTGTTTCACAAGAGTTAAGTGCTTTTCGTCGGTAAAGCGAGCCAACATCATAATTTTAAGTGCTTTCAAAAAGTCTTCTTTTGAAAGGTCTAAAGTCGAAATATTTTGTTTCTTGGTAACTGGTCTTGATTTTGCCATATTATAAGTTATGTTTAATTTTGAATTCTTTAAATAATCAAACTAAAAACGAAAAAATACATAAATTAT
>Ga0154569_157_pt1 | contig 17216 bp, 16 predicted proteins | sample RifGroF2_FD_115998 | JGI IMG/M metagenome (GOLD analysis project Ga0154569, IMG submission 115998) | Ignavibacteria bacterium GWF2_33_9
ACTCCACTGAGCTTCGGACCAACAAATCCCTTCCCTCAGCTTTTGAACCGCTCATTGAATATTGCATTTATATTAAAGGAAACCCGGAAAGATAAAGTAGAGGAAAGATATACATTCGTGCAGTTACCTCCGATTCTCGACAGGTTAGTCCTACTTCCTAAAAAGAAAGGATATAATTTTATTTTAGTGGAAGAAGTAATAAAAGCAAACGCTGCATTGCTTTTCCCAGGATTGGAAATTACGGCTGCCTATAATTTTCGTGTTACACGTGATGCTGATTTGGAAATTGCTGAAGATGAAGCTGAAGATTTATTAAGTGAAATTTCCGAACAAATAAAGCATCGCAGATGGGGTTTGGCTCCTGTTCGTTTAGAAGTTGGACCAAATTTTCCTCAGGATTTGCTTAATTTCATGTCTGAATATTTGGATTTAACATTAAATGATGTTTATGTATATTCAAGACCTTTGGGTTTGCCGGATTTAATGGAATTTAATAAATTGGATTTGCCTGCATTAAAGGATAAACCATTTAATCCAAATGTTATAAAGGATTTCCAGGGGGACGATAAAAGAGTTTTTTCAGCAATTTCCAAAAGAGATTATTTTGTGCATTTGCCTTATGATTCATTCTCCAATTCAGTTTTGAAATTCATTAATTCTGCATCTGTTGACCCGGATGTAGTTTTAATTAAAATTACACTATACAGGACTGATAAATCATCACCGGTATTGGCAGCATTGATTCGTGCCGCAGAAAACGGGAAAAGCGTTACTGCTTTTGTGGAATTAAAGGCTCGGTTTGATGAAGAAAATAATATAGTATGGTCTCGCAAACTGGAAAGTGCAGGTGTACACGTAGTATATGGTGTCCCCAGATTAAAGACTCATTGCAAAATTGCATATATTGTTCGAAAAGAGGCAAATAAATTCAAAACATATTTACATCTTGCATCAGGTAATTATAATCAAGTTACTGCAAGGCTTTATACGGATGTGGGGGTTTTCACAACAAATCAACGATTTGCACAAGATGCAGCACAATTGTTCAATTATCTTACTAGCTATTCATACCCGACCAAATGGAATGAATTTATTGTAGCACCAATAACGTTATACAATAAAATTGTTGATTTAATTGATAAGGCAATCGAGAAAACAACTGCTGAAAATCCGAGTATTATATTTGTGAAAATGAATCAATTAGCACATAAACATGTTATTGCAAAACTTTATGAAGCTTCTCAGGCTGGAGTACAAGTAAAACTGCTTGTCAGAGGTGTCTGCTGCTTGAAACCGGGTTTATCAGGGATTAGTGAGAATATCGAAGTTCGCAGTATCCTTGGTAGATTTTTGGAACATTCAAGAATGTTTTATTTCAAGTTTGGTGATGAAGAGGAATACTATATAGCAAGTGCTGATTGGATGACAAGGAATTTCCATAATCGGATTGAATTGATGTTGCCAATTTACGACAAAAATGTACAAAATCACTTAAAACAAATTCTGGAATATCATTGGAAAGACAATAAATCATCCTGGAGATTGAATTCAGATGGATCCTATACGCAAATAACTCCCCGAGAAGGAGAAGAACCTTTTAATGTACAGCAGTTTTTTATAGGATCAACATTCAATTTCAGGAAAAAGACAAAGAAATAATTAACTTAGCATTTGTAGTACTTCACTTAACATCATTGCAGTTGCACCCCATAAGTTCTTACTATGATGAACTTTCCAATGGGGGACAGTAGCGTGGAATGATTCAAATTCCCAATCCTCCATAATCAAATTATCCGGGTTCATGAGGTAATTTAATTTGACGAGAATTAATTCCTGTACCTCATCTTCATTTATTATGAAATCAGGCATTTTGTCAATAATACCAATGAATGGTTTTACAACTGAATTTGAGGGCATTACATAAAAATCTGAAATCTGCGCCAAAACGCTTATACTGTTTGAAGGTACACCGATTTCTTCTTCAACTTCACGAAATGCTGCTTCCAATGGAGTTTCTCCATCTTCAATTTTCCCGCCGGGGAATGAAATTTGACCTTTATGACTGGCAATAGTTTCACTTCGAATTGTGAGTATAATTGAAATATCATTATCTTCATCCGGAACGAATAGCAGCATAACAGCGCTTTGCATTGAATCTGCCCTTGGTTTCATACTGCGATAAGGAAAATTGTCAAAAATTGGCATCACTCGCAAATGTGCTTCCCTTCCGGGTAATTTATCATAATCATAAAATTTGATAGTCTCAATAAAGGACTCTAAACTTATCTTATTTATTTTGTCTGTATCACGCATTATTCTATATATGCAGCTTTTTGTATCTGGTCCAGATTAGTAATCGGATTATCCGGATTCAGATTTTTATTTAAGAATTTATAAATCTTAAGACGAATTTCTCTCGCATTTTTGATATCGATTCTATTAAATGAATGGCCGCCGGGAGCATCTTGAAAAACTTCATATTCGAATTTCTTGTTTTCTGCTTTAAGTGCCTGTATTAAATGTTCGACTTCAATATAATTCACATCATCATCATTTGTATTTGTATGTATGAGAAGTGGGCAATCAAAATCCTTTACATTCCACACGGGGGAGCGTTTTTTGTATTCTTCAAGATTATCCATTGCAGTTTCACCAATATGATGTGGCGAAGAATATAAATCTCTATATTCATCATCATAGTATCCCATTCTCATTACTAAATCCGAAACGGGAACTCCTGCATAAACAGCTGCATAATTTTTTGAAAATTTCGACCCTGACATAAAGGCAATAAGACCGCCATGACTCCAACCAACAATTCCGACTTTGTTCTTATTTATGAAGTCATAATTATCTATCATATACTGTCTTGCTGCATCGCAATCATCAACTTCTAATCCGCCATAGTCTATATTATTATAATATCCTTGGCCATATCCGGTACTGCCACGATATTCAGGACAAACAATAATGTACTTTTGATACAGCAATTCTTTGATGATATGAGTGTGATAAGTAGTAAAATCAGCATGTACACCGCCATGAGGCAGAACTATCAGAGGATATTTCTTAGATAAATCAAGTCCTTTTGGGATGAAAATATAACTCCAAAATTTAAGTGGATTATTTGCTCCCATAGCATTTGGATTATCTACTTTCCAGCGAGGGGGACCTGTGATATATACTTTGTCAATGAATGCCTTGTCTCCGACTCTTTGATACCAGAGATTGTCGTCGGTTTTCTTTTCCAAAACGTCCAAACGGTGATTTAATGCTTCAATTTGCTTGGAAAGGAAATCCATCTCTTCATTTTGTGCAAATGCAAATGAATTTATTAAAACTAAAAAATAAAAGACTAGCCTTTTCATTGACAACTCCAACTTAATGAAAATTCAAATTAAGGAATTTTAATAAATAATAAAAATATCTCAAAGGAATTTTTTGAGTACTGCCAAAAATGCATCCCTGCCATAACCGGTATGCGATGAAGTTGGTATTACATCTACTTTGAAAGAGCAATTCGATGTTAAGTATTTCCATTCATCAACTCTGTCTTTTGCCTGGCTTTTGGTGATTTTGTCACATTTCGTAAGAACAATCACATATTGCTTTTCGTGGTTTTCAAGCCATTCAATCAAAGATAAATCAATTGGCATTGGGTCGTGTCGGGAATCAATCAGTACAGTAACAAATTTCAATTCATTTCTTTTCTCAAAATAGGTGTAAATCATCTTCTTCCATTCACTGCGGGAAGTTTTGCTAATTTTTGCATAACCGAATCCCGGCAAGTCTGCCAGAATGAACTTATCGTCAACCGAGAAGAAATTGATTGCTTTGGTCATACCTGGATTGGAACTTATCTTTGCCAGCTTTTTGCGGTTAACAAGATTATTAATAAAACTGGATTTACCAACATTAGAACGACCGGTAAAAGCAAATTCAGGTAAATTAGTTTTAGGATATTCATCAGATTTATTTGTACCAAAGATAAAATTTGCATCAATGAATTTCATTTTAATTCTTCCTCAAAAATAAATGACTACGAAAAATATAAGGTCCAAGTTCAGAAGTTAATACACCGGAAATCATAATTAAACCTCCCATTATTTCAAGACCGGAAAAACTGATACTGAAAACGAAAATTGAAGTAATCGAAGCTACAATCGGCTCCAACGAAAATATTAAAGCTGCTTTCACAGGTGTTGTAAATTTCTGATATGCTGTGTGAATGAACGTAACAAACAACGAAGCAATTATTCCATTATATGCTACTGCTGAAACAAGTTTGGAATCAAGTATAAAGAAAAAGTTACTGTAATCAAACACAAAAAAAGTAATACTTGAGACTACACAAATAAACAAAAATTGAAGGAATACCATTTGCACGGTAAAATTCAATTTAGTTTCGTCTTTTGTGAACAGGTCCATTAGTGTAACATAAAATGCCCAGAATAACGTGGAAAATAAAGTGAGCAAATCTCCCAGGTTCAAATGTCCGAAATCCGGACGACTGAACATCCAAAGCCCTAATGTGGCAAGTATTACGCCAATTTTGGAAAAAATCTGTACTTTTTTTCTTTCAAGAAACCAATAAACGAATGGTACTAAAGGAACTGCCAAACCAGTTATGAAAGCAGATTTTGGGACAGTGGTGAATTTTAACCCATAAGTTTGAAGCACAAAGCCTCCTCCATAAAGCAGACCAAGAATTATTCCTTTACGCAAGGTTTCTTTGCTGATAGGAAAAATTTTTCTATAGAATATTGCTAACAGCAGTACCAATGCTAATCCAAAGCGAAGAAGCACTAAAAAAGAACCATTGGTACTTTCTAAACCAAGTTTAGTGAAAATGAAAGTAAAACCCCAAATTAGAGTTATTAATCCCATTGTCATATCTGCTTTATATTGCTTCATTTTTTCAGTGTTTCAAGACGTTTTATTCTTCTTCTTATTCAATGTAACACAATTTAGTTTTTTAGTAAATTTTTTTTCGTAATTTTAGATTTTAACAAAATGTAAATTATCTTTTCATTTATGAAACTTGAACAAAATACTATAACTGCTTTAGATAATTCAGGAATGGGTTCGATTTTAATTGATTTTCATCAACAAATCAGAAATTCAATAAAAAAAGTAAGTCATTTCCCTAAGCTCGAAAATTTAAGAAAAATCAATAAAATTGTAATATTTGGAATGGGTGGTTCTGCCATCAGCGGAGATTTAGCAAGAAATTATATCTCTGTAAATCATCACGAAATTGATTTGCCTATTACAATCATTAGAAATTATAATATCCCTGTTTGGGTTGATGAAAATACATTAGCAATAGCAATTTCTTATTCAGGAAATACTGAAGAAACTTTGTCCTGTTTTGCTCAGGCAGCGAAAGTAACTAAAAACCTGATAGCAATAAGTTCAGGAGGACAAATCAAAGAAATTTGCAACGAACATAATATTCCTTTTTTAGAAGTGCCGGGAGGATTTCAGCCTCGTGCAGCATTAGGATATTTATTCACAACAATCACAACTTTTCTTTTACTGAATTTCTGCAAAATTTGCGAAGTATCCAAAGCAACAATTGAATTCCAGATACTAGCTGATTATCTTGAAATGAAAGGTAAAGAGTACAGTGTAGTTTCTGAAGATAATTTCGCTTTGGAAATTGCACAGGAAATTGCAGGAAAAACGGTTGTGATTTATAGTTCCTCGGATGTTCTTGATGTTGTGAATTTGCGTTGGAGAGGTCAAATTCAGGAAAATTCCAAGAATCTTGCCTTCGGAAATTTGTTCCCCGAAATGAATCATAATGAAATCAATTCCTATATGCATCCTGAGAAATCTATTGAAAATCTAGCATTGATTTTTTTAAGTGATAAAGCGGACAATCCAAAAGTTTTCGAAAGAATTTTAGCAACAAAAGAAATTCTTTCCGAAAAATGCAAAACAGTGCTTCATTTAGAAGGTCAGGAAGATATATTTTTGGTGAGGTTGTTCGATTTAATATATCTTGCAGACTGGGTGAGTTATTATTTAGCAATTCTTAATAATGAAGATCCTACACCAATACCTTTAATCAGTAAGTTGAAAAAAATAATGTCAGGAATTTAAGGTGGAAAACATGGAAAAAGTTGCAGTAATTATGGCTGGTGGCGCAGGAAATAGATTTTGGCCGCTAAGTAGAATTAATAGACCAAAGCAATTAATAAAATTTGATGATAATTCTTTAACACTTCTGGAAGATGCTATAGAAAGAGCCAAATTATTAATACCAATTGAAAATATTTTCATTATCACAAATCAATATTTGCAAGAACCTATAAAGGAGTTGCTGAAAAAATTACCTGAGGAAAATATTATTGCAGAACCTCTGAAAAGAAATACTGCACCTTGTTTGGGTTTGGCTTCGTCAATTATTTCCGCAAGAATGAGTCAGAAAGGTATTACTCCGGATAAAATTCTGGTTTCAGTTTTAACTGCTGACCAAAGAATTTTTCCTTATGAAGCATTTGCAAGAACAGTCGATACACTTTTAAGATACTGTGAATTCAACGATGTGCTGGCAACAATTGGAGTTCGCCCTGAAAGACCTGAAACAGGATACGGTTACATTGAAGTAGAAGATGAATTTGAACCTTCTTCACGTAATATCCAGATTAAGCCACTCAAATCATTTAAGGAAAAACCAACCGCAAATATTGCATTGCACTATTTCAATTCAAATAAATATTTGTGGAACTCGGGTATGTTTTTCTGGAGATTGGATGTTTTCAATACTAATATGAAAAAATACTATCCTCTGATTGGCGAAAAGATTAATGAAATGCATAATATCCTATCAACAGGTCCTTATAATCCTGATTTAACTCGCCATGATAAGATTTTAAACATATATTCTGCATTCCCTGATATTTCAATCGATTTTGCCTTGATGGAGAAAGCTGAAGAAATCATTGTTGCAAAAGCTGCATTTTCGTGGGAAGATTTGGGTTCTTTCGATACTCTTCCCAGAATTTTTCCAGTTGACAATAAGCATAATTATATTCGTGGTAATGTGACCACTGTTGATGTTGCAAATTCAGTAATAATCAATGCTTCTGAAAAATCAGATATTATTCTTACTGCATTAGGTGTAACGGATTTAGTTATTGCAACTACCGATGATGCAGTTATGATTTGTCCAAAATCCCGAGTACAGGAAGTGAAGCGAATTGTTGAGAAATTACAGAATAATGATAAGTCTAAATGGTTGTAATTTTATTTTAAAAGAAATTAATATTTGCTTTAATTTAGTTGTTTAGAAGTGCATTAGATAATTCGTTTTGCAAAATATGCAGTGGAATATTCAGATTAAGTTCGCCCTTGTTTGCTATCGAAATCCATCCTGTTTCTTCGGACACAATCAAGACAACTGCATCGGATTGTTCGGATAGACCCAGTGCTGCTTTATGGCGTGTTCCCAGATTACGCCCTTTATATTGGCTCATATTTGAAAGAGGCAAAATGCATCTTGCTGCAATTACAGTTTGATTTTCAATAATAACTGCACCATCATGCAAAGCGGATTGATTTTTAAAAATTGAAAAGAGTAATTCCCTGGAAACATTTGCGTGCAAAGGTACACCTGTTTCCATAGTCATTTGTACATTTTGATTTTTAGGAAAAACCAATAGAGCACCTACTCTTTCTCTGGAAAACTCTTTCACTGTTTCAACTAAAACTTCTAATGTTTCATTACTTTTTGCTTTCACAAAAATTGAAAAAATCGGAGATTTGGTAAGCATTACAAGAGCCTTGCGTAATTCCGGCTGGAAAAGTACAATGAAACCGATGAGCCAGATATTCAAAACAGTTTTAATAATCCAGTTCAATGCTTTCATATCCATTGCTTCAGTAAAAAAAGAAAGCACAATCAATATTACAAGCCCAAAGAGGATTTTTATGGCAATTGTATTCTTCAATGCATAGTATATACCTGCAATTATGATTGCAACAATAACCAAATCCATAAAATCAATGAATCTGAATTCCATAAATCCAAGTTTGAATAAATCGAACATTTTTAAGCCTCTTCGCTTATTTGATTATTCGCTCTATCATATCCGTCATGCTTTTCATCTTTTGTACTTTTAGCATTTGACTTGGCATTTTCGTAAGCTTTAATTATATCTGCAACTAATTTATGGCGAACAACATCTTTTTCTGTGAAATATATAAATTCAATACCTTTAATATTATTCAGTATGTCCTTTGCATTTATTAACCCTGAACCTTTGTTTTCAGGTAAGTCTATCTGAGTGATATCTCCGGTGATAATTGCTTTGGAATGCACACCCAGACGAGTAAGGAACATCTTCATTTGTGTTATTGTTGCATTTTGCGCTTCGTCTAAAATGATAAATGAATAATTCAAAGTTCTACCACGCATATAAGCCAGTGGAGTGATTTCAATAATACCTTTTTCAAGTAACACTTTGTATTTTTCCGGAGTGAGCATTTGCTGCAAGGCATCTGTAAGTGGTTTCAAGTAAGGATCGATTTTCTCATTCAAATCTCCCGGTAAGAAGCCAAGTGATTCTCCTGCTTCTACTGCAGGACGAGAGAGAACGATTTTTGAAACCTCATTCCTTCTCAAAGATGCTATTGCCATTGCCACAGCAAGAAATGTTTTCCCTGTACCTGCCGGTCCAATTGCGAAAACAATATCATTTTCCGTTACTTTTTGGAAATACTTCCTTTGTGTTGGGGTTTTTGCCTTAATCACTTCTTTTGCAGCATGCAGAACTACTTCCGAATAGTAATTTTTGTTGAAGAGTTTATCCTCATCGGTATTCACCATCACTAAACCAATTACTTGAGCAACGTCTTCCGGAGACAATGAGCCATTCTTCTTAAGCATGTAAACTAATTCATCGAATGCTTTGCTGATGAGAGTTAATTCTGAATTAGTACCAGTAACTGTAATAGAGTTCCCACGGATATTAAAGTTACTTTTGAACTTACTTTCGATCACATTATAATTTTGATCATTCAGTCCAAGAAACTGGACGAAGTCAATATCATCAAAAACGAACTTTCTTTCTATTAATTCCATAAATTCAAATTTATTAAAAAAAGAAAATTACAAAAAAATATTGAGATTTCTAAAAAGTAAGAAAAATAAATAAAAAACCTCACCAAATTCAGGGTGAGGTTTTGTGAAAAAAAGATACATAAGAGTACTATTGTTTTTCTCCGGCAGTAGCTTCAGCTTCTTCAGCAGCACGTTTATTTCTCCAGTAACGGCGTTCAGCTTTCAGTTCTTCTGGAGTCTTGTCTGCTTTCACAGGGATAGTCAAGACTTGACCCGGATGAATAATGTCAGGATTTTTAATTTGGTCAGTATTGTTTTGCCAAATTTTCACCCAAAGTAAAGGATCGGAATAAATTTCGATTTTACCTGCAATATTCCACAAACAGTCACGATTTTCTGACCAAGTTCCAACAGTATAAGTTGTGATTTTCTTTTCTCTGTAGAGACCTTTAATGTCACGACCGATACCGATAATTCTGTCATAAAATTCAGGTAAAACTGCAATTTTGTTTGAACGCAATTGGTTCAATTCATTTTCCAATGCTTCGACGTCATTTCTTCTATCTGCAAGAACATCGTTCGACAAACCTTTCATTTGACGAACTTTGCCTTCCAACACACCAACTTTTTGACGGAATGCATCAATATCAGCATCTGTAGCACCAACCAATGACAAGATTTCCTTGCGGCAATCTTTATATTGAGCTTTAATTTGTTCTAATTCCGCTTTTGCTTGATTGACTTTTTCGTCAACACTGTTTAATTCTTTTGTAAGATTGTCAACTCTTTGCTGGAAATCGAGAATTCTTGCTTCTGCTTCTTTTCTCTTGAGTTCTGCATCAGGCACTGATGATGGAGGTAATTGTGCTGAAACGAAATTGCTGCTGATTAATAATACGAATAATAAGATTGCTAAATTTTTCATTTCTTACCTCACTACTTATTTGGTGTGTAATCAGGCCAAACATCAGGCCATTTTGACAAACGTTGCTTAATTAAGTCAAGTTCTGAATTACAGTTCTTGAGTTCTGTTTTTCTCATGTTGATTTCATCATTGATTCTGCCTAGTTCAGCTTTTTTGTTTGCAATACCATCCTGAAGTGAACGTTCCTGACGGCGAAGCTCCTGAAGTTGAGCTAATTGCTCTTCTGTAATTTTGAATGAACAACTAGATAGTGTTATAATTCCAATTATTGTAATTACAAGCACACTAATTCTAGTAAGATTTTTCTTGAACTTCATAAAAAATCTCCATAGTTTACTTTTAATGATTTACAAATATACTAAAAAGTATTATACATTTTCCAAATTATTCTAATTTTTTTTTACTTTTTATTAATCTTATTCGTAATTTGTATATTATTTGTTGCCAATTTTCATTTTCTTGAATATTTTGTTTGTTAATTGCGCTTTATGAAAGATAAAATTAAAAAACTAACAAAAGAAACTACTTTGTATGGAGCAGCCCTTGTTATAGGTAGATTTATTAATTTTCTTTTAACCCCTCTTTATACTAACTATCTGACTAAAGATGAGAATGGATTTATAATCTATATTTATACTTTGATTGCATTTATAAATATTGCATATTCATTTGGTATGGAGTCTTCATTTTTTCGTTTCGTAAAAAGTGATGAAAAGTTAGATGCAGTTGCATATAAGTTTAATGAAAAGAAAGTGTTTACGAATAGTTACCTGTCAATTTTATTTCTTAGCGTAATTAATTCACTTATAATTTTTGGATTTTCCGATTCAATAGCTGTCACCATTCCAACTAATGATGCCACTTCAGGATTAATAAAATTAGTTGCTCTTATACCTGTTTTGGATGCATTGGTTTTGATTCCTTTTGCTTATTTGCGCAGCACCAATCAAGCACTTAAATTTTCCATGCTCAGATTTTTGGCAATTATCGTGAATGTGATTGCCAATTTCTTATTCCTTACTCAAACGAATTTTGGAGTTTGGGGTGTGATTTATGCAAATTTGATTTCATCAGCTGTTGCTCTAATAATTTTCTTGCCGATTATTTTTAAACATCTAATCTCCAAAATAGATTTTTCACTTCTCAAACAAATGTTATACTTTGGAATACCTACTTTACCTGCGAGTTTTTCAGCTATAATTCTACAAGTTGCAGACAGACAATTAATGCCATTTCTGACAACTGCAGATAATCTTGCAATATATGGTATAAATTACAGATTAGGTATCCCAATGATGATATTTGTTTCTATGTTTGAATATGCTTGGAAACCATTTTATTTGAATCACTTCAAAGACGCTGACGCAAAAGTACTTTTTTCGAAAGTTCTCACTTATTTTACTTTTGCATCAATGATATTAATTTTGGTATGGACATTTTCTCTTGATTATATCATTCGCTTACCATTTATAGGAGGCAAATTCATCAATCCGGAATACTGGATAGGACTCAGGATTGTTCCGATTGTACTTTGGGGTTATTTTTTCAATGGAGTCTTTACAAACTTGAATGCAGGATTTCTTATACAAAAGAAAACAAAGTATTTACCACTAATTGTCGGAATAGCAGCAGTTTCAAATGTAGTTATCAATTTACTCGTTATTCCTAAGTACACATACTTTGGTGCAGCTTGGGCAACTTTTGCTGCATATTTAATTGAAGCAGTTGTCATTTACTATTTTGCAATGAAAATATATCCAATTAAATATGAATGGGGAAAGGTATTCAAAATAATAATTCCGGCTACTATAATATTACTTTTTGAAAGAGCGATATACTCATATGAGATAAATTTAACTTGGCTCCTTTTCGAAAGAATGGCTCTCATGGTAATCTTTGCAGTTTCTATGTATTATCTTGGCATAATAAAAAGCATAGACTTATCGTTTATAAGAAGATTAATTAAACGTAAATAATATTTTCTTTATGCAACAGGATTCGGAAAAAAAACAATTAAATAATTTGGAAGATATCGAAATAGTGAATTCGATTGTTGCAGGAAATAAGAATGATTTTCAAAAAATCGTCAAGAAATATAAGAGAATTATTTCTTCAGTTGTAAGGCGAACAATAAGAAATCCTATAGAAGCCGAAGATTTGGTTCAGGAATCCTTCATAAAAGCTTATAATGCTATTCAGAGTTATAATCAAGTATATAATTTTTCTTCTTGGCTTGTAAGAATTGCAACAAATCATTGTATTGATTATTTACGTAAAAAGAAGATGGAAACAATTTCTTTGAGTGGAAAGAATTTGGATGATGAAAGTGATTATGAATTGGATTTTCCGGACGAAAATACTTTGCCGGATGATGAATTAATCAATTCAGAAACAATACGAGTGATTAACAAATCAATTAATGAGTTACCCGAAAATTATAAAAACATAATCAGGCTGAGATTTATTGATGAATTAGATTATACAGAAATTTCCAAGGTGCTGAACATCCCTTTAGGAACGGTAAAAGCCACAATATTTCGTTCCCGAAAACTCCTTCAGGCAATATTACGCAAAAATAAAATTTATAATGACAGCAATTTAAATTAAATTTTTATCAAAAAAAATTTAATTTAAATTTGAATTACAGAAACATATTTTATCTAATTTCGTACTATTCTATAAACTTCTTTTGGAAAATATGTTCAAAAAATTTGTATCATTACAATTAATTTTATTTTTATTACTCTCCTATAACTCATTTTCACAAAAAAATGAAGCAAGAACATATAGTGTTCAGGATTGTATAGATATTGCATTGTCCCAAAATTTGGATATTTTGGGAATGAAAGCAGGTGTGGAAGCATCGAAATCAAGCATAAAAAGTGCATTCGGTCAGTATCTTCCGGCAATTCAATTCAACATGGGATACTCACGACAATTGAATTCAAACGGAGGACAAACTGTTAATGTTGGCGGTCAGATTATTCCTATTGGAGAAACACCTCCAAATTCATATAATATGGGTGTAAGTGCCGGAATGAACCTCTTCGACGGTTTTGGCCGTGAAGCAAATTTCAAAACCGCAGAAATGACTTTTCAGAAAAATCAATTGACACTCGAGCAAACTAAAGTGTTTGTGAAATTAAGCATTTACAGATTATTTTTCGATTATGCTTATAAAAAGCAAATTGTTCAAACAAGAATTGAAAACTTGAATTCAGGTAAAAAAGAATTAGAAAGTATTCAGGCTAAGGAAAAAGCCGGAATTACTCCGAGTTACGTTGTATATTCTAAGGAAGCAGAAATAGGAGCTCTTGAACTTGATTTAGCCAGAGCAGAAAATGATGTGGATATTGCAAGAGCTAGCATCTTGAGTTTGATGGGACTCAATCCTACTTCAAAATCAGATTTCAGTTTATCTAATATTAATACCGATGTGACAACTATTGATTTTGATACATTCCGTAATCGTTTTGGTGGAATTGATGTTCTTGTTACAGAAGCACTGAAAGAAAGAAATGATTATAAATCACAACTGAAAAGCAATCAAGCATCATATTCCAGGATTACATATGCAAGATCATCTTATTTTCCTACATTAGGTTTCGGTGGCGGTTGGTCCTGGAGTAACACAATTTTTGATGAATTTTCGCAGAAAGGAAGGTCATATATTGGACTGAACCTCAGCTTGCCAATTTTTACAGGATTTACTACTGATGCTGCTGTGCAGCAAGCTGAATATGATTTCAAATCGCAGGAATATGCAACATATTCGAAGGAACAGCAAATAAGAACCGAAATTGAGCAGTCCATGCTTAATTTGAATGCTTCCGAAAAACAAATAAGTATTGCAGTCAAATCTTTAAATGCTGCAACAATGAATTACAAAATTTTGCAGGAAAGATTCAATGTTGGAACTGCAAATATAACCGAATTAATTCAGGCGAATAATCAATATTTAACAGCAAAAATAAATCAAATAAGCAGTGCATTTGCTTACTTACTTGCCCAAAAGGAACTTGAATACGCAACTGGGCGTATGAACTAAATAAATTAGATTATAACATATTAAATAGAGGATACTATGAGTGATTTTTTCGACGATAATCAGAATAAACAAACAGAACCTACGGAACAGGAAAATCAAAGTTTCTTGTCTCAGCAGGAAAAACTGAGAAGTATGCAGCCCGGCTATGGAGAATATAATAAAGAATATAATTTAGTGGATTACAGGGTTGGTTTTGGCAGAAGATTTGGTGCTGCAGTAATTGATATTGTATTTGCAGGTATTATAACGTCTATTTTGTATTATGCAACGGGTCTTTTGGATGATATAGCATTAATGGGCTTTGCAGCACTTACTGATCCTGAGTTAATGCAAGAGTTTGCAATGAATTCTATCCCAATATCATTTTTAGTTTCATTAATATATTTCTCAACTGAAATTTTACTTGCAGGTACACCCGGGAAATATTTACTCAGAATTATTATTGCAGACGAGAATATGAGATATGCTTCTTATGGGAAATTATCAAATAGATTCATTCTAAAACATTTGGATGTTGTATTCCTGGGGATTTTCATACTAACATCATTAAAATGGGTTCAGACAATATCTTCATTTGTAGGTTGGCTGATATTTGCAGCGTTCCTTTTTGTTTTGGGCAAGAAAAAGCAATCTTTGTATGACACAATTTCCAAAACTGCGGTATATTTCAAAAAAGAAGTTGACGCAAATGAAGAAAAATTTAATAATTCTATAAATTAAAAACAATCCTTTAAATCATAAAAAGGTACTTTCAAAATGGCTAATAAGAATATTAAAAAGAAAAAGAAAAGAAATCTGATTATATTTTTCATTATTGTAGTAATTGGCATTATTGCCGCTTTTGCAATGAATCAAAAAGGTGAAAAACCAATAGAAGTTCAAACAGAAAAAGTAGGAAAGAGAACAATTACTCAAACAGTTGATGCTGTAGGCAAAATTGAAGCAGAAACCGAAGTGAAAGTTTCGCCCGAAACAAGTGGCGAAGTTATTTACGTTGGCGTTGAAGAAGGCGACACCGTCAAATCTGGTCAGTTATTAATACGCATAAAACCGGATATTGTTGAAACAATGTTGGAGCAATATAAATCATCTGTTGATGCTTCAAAAATGGATGTTGAATCTGCCAAAGAAAAGATGAATCAGGCCCAAACCGAATTGAAGCGTGCTCAGGACCTTTTCCGTGATAAATATATCTCGCAGCAGGAATTTGATAATTACAACAGTACTTATCAGCAATTAGTTGCAAATTATAAATCATCACTTGCCAGATTAGGTCAAGCCGTTGCTTCCTATCGTCAAATTCAGAGAAATGCAGACAGAACAACGATTTATGCATCAATGAATGGTGTAATAACCAGCAAAAACGTCGAAAAAGGCGAAACAGTGCTTGGTACTCAGCAGTTTCAGGGTACAGAAATGCTAATCATTTCAGATTTATCTGTAATGAATGCTGTGGTTGAAGTTGACGAAAATGATATTGTACTCATTAAGAAGGGTGATACTGCAAATATTGAAATTGATGCAATTCCTGATGTGAATTTCAAAGGTGTTGTAATTGAAATTGGTCATTCTGCTATTGTTACTTCAGCAGCGACTCAGGACCAAGCGACAAATTTCAAAGTGAAAGTTCGATTGATTAATCCAAATCCTAAATTACGTCCGGGGATGACTTGCAATGCTGTTATTACTACTCTTACAAAATATGATGTAATATCAGTTCCATTGCAATCCGTTACCATTCGTCGTGAAACAAATCTCCAAGAAGAAGGCAGAGGAATTAAGAAAGTTGACAAAGACGAAGCAAAGGGTTTGAAAGAAAAAACACCTTTAGTTGTTTTCCTCAAAGATAAAGATAAATCGAAAATGGTAAGTGTGCAAACGGGTATTTCCGATGAAGGTTATATTGAAATTACTGATGGTTTGAAAGTTGGTCAGGAAGTTATTTCAGGTAATTTTCAGGCAATAAGTAAACTATTGCATGACGGAAGTTTGATTAAATTAGAAGATAAAAAAGACGCAAAGAGCAAGGATTTTAAGAAAAAGTAAGATGGACACAAATAACTATTTGATTGATATAAATCATATAAGCAAAGTATATGATATGGGTTTATCCAAAGTATTTGCTTTGAGAGATGTATCCTTAAAAGTGAAACATAATGAGTACGTAGCGATAATGGGACCATCCGGATCAGGTAAAACTACTTTGATGAGTATACTTGGTTGTTTGGATACTCCGTCAGGCGGAAGTTTTGTACTAGATGGTGAAGATGTGAGCCAAATGGACGATAATCAGTTGGCAGATATTCGTAATCGCAAAATTGGCTTTGTTTTCCAAACTTTTAACCTGCTCCCAAGAGCAAACTGTATAAAAAATGTTGAATTGCCCTTAATTTATGCAGGTTATAAAAAAGAAGAACGTATAGAGATTGCTATTAAAGCATTGGAAAGTGTTGGATTAGGAGACAGAATGTACCACACTCCACCTGAACTTTCCGGTGGACAAAGACAAAGAGTAGCAGTTGCACGTGCTTTAGTGAATAAGCCGAGTTTGATATTCGCTGACGAACCTACCGGTAATCTTGATTCAAAAACCGGTGATGAAATTATGAGACTTTTTGCTGAATTATGGGAAAAAGGAAATTCAATAATTCTCGTTACTCACGAAGAAGAAATTGCACTCAATGCACATAGAATTATACGACTACGTGATGGATTGATTACCGATGATTATGCAAATACTAATATACTCAAGCATTAACAATGATAAAATTTTTCGAAATTAAAGAATCTTTCAACCAAGCACTGGACTCAATTTTTGCTAACAGATTGCGTTCATTCCTTGCTTCTTTGGGTGTGATTATTGGTATATCTTTCGTTATTCTAATGGGATGGGTTCTTTCCGGTTTGGACAAAGCAATGACCGATACATTCAATATGCTTGGAACAGACGTTCTGTATGTCGATAAGCACGACTGGTCAGGCGGCAAGTCTTGGCAGCAAGTAAGAAACAGACCAGATATAACTCTTACGCAGTGCAATAAGCTGATTGAAAGTTTGAAATCAGCTGAACTGGGTTCCCCAATTGCTGAAGTATGGAATACTCAAGTTAAATATAATAGTGAGAATTTCCAGGGAGTTGCCGTAGAAGGTACAAATTATCTTTTCGGCTTCAC
>Ga0154569_160_pt1 | contig 16735 bp, 11 predicted proteins | sample RifGroF2_FD_115998 | JGI IMG/M metagenome (GOLD analysis project Ga0154569, IMG submission 115998) | Ignavibacteria bacterium GWF2_33_9
TTAATCGGATGAAATATAGCATCATTAAAATTCCTCATTTTTCCGTCAACTCTAAGAGAACGCTCCCAGAGCAGGTCATTATCCCCATTTGGGATTTCTTGAGCGAGAGCCGCCTGCGTTCCTAAAGCAGCCACCAGAGCCACTATTAAAGCAATTCCTAAACCATAAACCATTTTGAATAATTTTGTCTTTTCCATTCTAACACCTTTTATTTATTTGATTTTCGATGTATAATCTAAATTACAAATTTCTGCTAAATAATTATCCTGTTTTTCTAAGTATATTTTTCAAAGTATTAATAAATTTCCCATTTTATCGTTTTACTATCAAAACTTTTTTAATCTAATGAAACCTAATAACTTTTCTTTTATTTTAATACTTATGTTAATCCTTAATACATTAAATCTTTTCTCGGCTGGTGCTGATATTCACGAGCATTCTCCGAATGAAATCGGGTCATGCCTGTCGTATGTTTATCAATCTTCTGAAGGAACATCCGATCCAGCAATTCATTTGGATTACACCAGAGCTCTGAACGAAAGTGATTTCAGCTTGGGATTTAGTTTCGAAAAAATCTTCAGCGAAAATCAACATCTTTCAGCCGGAATAAGTTTGGATTATGAAATAATCGACAATTTAACTTTTGCCGCCTCTCCTTTGATTATTTGGGAAAATGAAAATGGCTGGACTTCTAAATTCGCATTACATTTAGAAGTAAATTACGGCATCGAAATCGGTCAATTACATATTGGTCCTCTAATTGGTTATGCCACAGAATTCGGTGATTACCATATTGGCGGCGGCTTGCACGTGGGATTTCATTTTTAAACATACTATTATCCAATAATATTAAAAAGAGTTCAAGATTACTTGAACTCTTTTTAGTTTATGTAAATATTTGTTTAATTATTATTTTGTGTATTCTTTGTCAATTATGGTTATTCTACCAGGATAAGTAATCGGACCAAACATAGTATTAACTGTAGGCTTCACGTCGAGTTTTATGTGAGATAAATCATGCTTCACTCCACCAATGGCAAAAGCAAGATTTAATATTTTATCGTAAGTTTGATCTTTGAAAAATTTATACAAATCCAAATTCATCGAAATAGGAATAATAACTGATTCGCCTGAAGCAGGCACATTAACAGGTGCATCAATTCCACCTGAAATTGTTGGGACATCATCAATAAGCAATCTCCATTCCAAATTAGAAATTGTTGCATCAGTTTTGACAGGTGAAGATTTACCATCATTTGGATTTATTGCTGCAACATTGAGTACAAAAGTGACAGGACAAGTTTTTCCTTGAAGCAAATTTGTTAATTTCATAGCATCACCAAAATCAAAATCACTAATTTTACTTTGGTTAGAAATAGTTACACCAGATAACTGAAATTCCTTTACCCCATCTAATTTGAATTTCAGTTTCTTCATTGTTGAAAATGTATTCAAGATGGAACATGAAGAAAAGATGCCCACTGAAATCAACAATATCAGAGGTAATATCCAAATTTTTTTTCTAATATTCATTTTGTAACCTTTATTCGTTATGCTTTTTTATATTATCGTAAATCTATTCAATTTATTTCTTACTTTTACGGAATTTAGTTACAGCACGAAGAAAATTATTGCCTAAACTGTCTGATAATTCAGGATTTTCATCACTCAATCTTTCAGGATGCCATTGAACAGCTATTAAATATGATTGATTTTCCGGTACAATCCATTCAAAGGACTCAATTAATCCGTCCTTAGCATAAGATGTGGGGTATAAGTCTTCTGAAAGATAATCTATACCTTGATGATGATTAGTATTAACACGGGTATTCTTAATGTCTCCCCAAAAATCGAAATTCTGGGATTTATATAATTTTACATCATGGAAACATGCATCTTTATTCTCACATCTATGACTAACTTCACCCGGTCTTTGAGTCGGTAAATCCGCAAATAAGGTTCCTCCCATATATACATTGAATATTTGGAAACCACGGCAAACAGCGAGTATTGGCATTTTCTTACTTAATGCATTTTCTATAAGTTTGAATTCTAGAGTATCACGTACTGAATCAATTTCGCACAAACTGTAATAATCCGGTTGACCATAATTTAATGGATGTACATCAGGTCCACCGGATAAAATTAATCCATCGCATGTATTAAGTAATTTTAATGCTGAATCAACTCCAAATCCATATAAGTTGATTAATTCCACTTCCGGATTTAATTCTTTCATCCATTTGCCATATTGTAAATAGCCCTCAGAACCAATTCCTTTGGAAATGGCGATTTTTTCTTTTTCATATTTAGTACAGGAAATTATACTAATTGAAATAAAAAGAAGCAGTAGAATTTTTACTGCCTGAATATGTCTTTTTTTCATAATGCTTTTATATTTTTAGTTATTAATATTTCTTCAATTATATTTTTTAATTGATTATTTTCATCAATTATTTTGAATTCAATTGGTTGAATAAATAAGGAGATTTCATTCTTTACAAATTCATTGCTGAATTTTCTTAATTTCACAAAATCCTTCTCAGTTGTAATAATTCCACTAGTATATACTTTCGTAAAATTTATTATTTTATTTATATCTTTGATCTTGTAAACTTGATGGTCAGAGAAAAATAGAGATTTAATCAACTGTATCTCATTATCATGTAAAGTCTGAATAAAGCGATTAGGATTAGCAATACCTGCAAGAGCGATGTATTTCTTACTCTTTGAAATATCATCCGAATTTGTCGATGAGTAAATTTTACCTGGTAAAATTTCAAATTCAAGACAAATTTGATTTTCTGAAATCACTATTTCATTTTTACTGCCTTTTGGAACAAGAATAATATTTGCTCTATATGAATTCTGCAATGATTCACGTAATTTTCCAAATGGTGGATAAAATGGCTTCTTTATTGTTTTCTCATCAAGAATTAAAATATTTAAATCTGGCAATATCCATCTGTGTTGGTATCCATCATCAACAATAATGCATTCAGGTTCAAATTTGTTTATAGCATTGAAATATGCCCTGTATTTCTTCTTGGAAATTGAGACAGGAATTTTCGTTTTCTCGAAAAGCATTAATGCTTCATCCCCAGCAAACTCAATTGAATTTTCATCAATGTTCTCAGAATTGAGAAAATAATCCCCTTTTTGATATTTTTTATAACCTCTCTCAATTATGCACTTTGATAAATCCTGAGGGAGATAATTATTAATTAACTCAGCTATCAATGGTGTTTTTCCGGTTCCCCCAAAGCTAAGATTACCAACGCAAACAGTAAGTTTATCATAAGATAATTTAAAATATTTTTCTTTAATATTAGGTAATTCTTCCCAATTAGATATAATTGCATTATCGAAAGAAGAATTCCTCTTTCGAATAAAGTAATCATAAATATTTTGACAAATAAACTTCATTAATCGTTTTAATTTACATTTAAAAATACTTTAAATTAATATATTCAGCTGCTTTTCTGGAAGCACCACTATCACCAAGATATCCTCTGATTGAATTGAAACTCCGAATCATAGATGCATTATATTCCTCATCCATAAGTATTTTTTGAATTTCATGGAATATTTGTTTAGGATTTGCATCTTTTTGAATTAATTCCTTCACAACACTTTTTTTGGAAAGAATATTAACCAGTGATAAATAATCCAATTTCACCAATTGCCTGCCAAGCAAATAAGTCAATGCTGAAGTATGGTAAAACATAACAAATGGTAATTCCGCTAAGCAAGCTTCTAAATTTGAAGTGCCTGTTTTCACTACCCCAGCTTTGGAAGTAAGCATTTGTTGTTTTGAATTAAAAGAAATCTGAATCTTGTTGTCTTTTTCAAAATCATTATTCAAAGCTGATTCCAGTGACTTTGGAATTGTAAGAATTACCTTAAAATCCTTTAAGTTTTCCTTAACTAATTTATTCACTTCCAAAAGAATGGGTAAATGACTTTTCAATTCTTGTTTCCTGCTTCCCGGCATTAATAAAATTGAATTTTCCCTTATGTGACTTTCTACATTTGTATTTTGAAATTCAGGAATGTCCAAAAGTGGATGTCCTACAAAATAAGTGTTTATTTCATAATTTCGAAAAAACTCTTCTTCAAATGGAAAAACAACAAGCAAATCATCAATATTCTTGGCAAATTTTGCAGCTCTATTTTCACCCCATGCCCATAACTGTGGTGCAATATACCATATAACAGGAATACCTTTAGATTTAGCAAATTTGGCAATTTCCCTATTAAAACCTGGAAAGTCAACTGCAATAAATAAATCAATCTTTTTTTCTATAATAATTTCTTCAACTTTTTGAATTAGATTTTTAAAGAAAAAGTAATTTTTTGCAACTTCCCAAAATCCAACAATAGAAACCTCCTTCAAACTAATTAAGGAATCCAGTCCTTCGATTATCATATTTTCACCACCGATTCCGTGAAATTGAATATCTTCATCAAATGACTTAAGCTCCTTCATCAATTTAAAAGAATGAATATCTCCTGACGTGTCCCCTGCTATGATTAATATATTTTTCAATTCTTAATAAAGTTTATGTGGAAAAATTAAATTTCCCTTATTATTCAAAATATGATATTTTAGTTTTTCACAAAATTACAACTTATAGAAAAGTTGTTAATGAATTAAACAAAAAAACGTAAAAAATGTCCAGGTTCGTACACTTACATAATCATACTCATTATTCTATTTTAGATGCTTTAACTACTACGGAAGAATTAGCTAAAGCAGCAGCAGATGACGGCCAAAGCGCTGTTGCTTTAACAGATCACGGCGTAATTTTCGGATTGATGGAATTCCAGAAATCTGCAAAGACCTTTGGCGTTAAGCCAATTTTCGGAATGGAAGCATATATTGCCGAAAAATCTCGATTCGACCGACAACAAACAGATAAAATAAGGAAAATCCGAAATTATTATCATTTGATATTAATGGCAAAGGATTTGACCGGATATAAAAATCTCGTGAAACTTACCAGTATGGCTCATACAGAAGGTTTTTATTATCGTCCGAGAATTGATAAAGAATTATTAGAAAAATATAAAGATGGTTTAATTGCAACAAGTGCCTGCTTGGGTGGAGTTGTTTCAGCTCATCTTATTGATGAAGATTATAAACGTGCAGTTTCGGAAGCACAATATTACAAGGATTTATTTGGTGATGATTTTTATCTGGAGATTCAAAATCATCATTTAAAAGAAGATCCCAAGATATTAACTGAAACTCCAAAAATTGCTACAGAACTTGGTATTAAGTTAATTGCTACAAATGATATACATTATTTAAAGAAGGAACATTCTGTTGCTCACAATGTCTATCTGCTAATAAAAGATACCTCCGCAGCAGATGCAGATAAAGTTGATATTAAAAATTTAAGATATCATACCGATGAATTTTATTTCCGCTCTCAAGATGAAATGATTGCATTATTCAAGGATACTCCTGAGGCAATTTCGAATACTTTGGAAATTGCAGATAAATGTGATTTAACCTTGAAATTCAATGTGAATATGCCCGAATTTTCTATACCAAAGGAATCAAAATCCACAAACCTGAATGAATATTTAGAGGAATTAGTTTTTCAGGGACTAAAGAGAAAATATCCTGAAATAACTGTTGAAATCGAAAAAAGGGCAAAATATGAATTGGAAATAATAAAAAATATGGGTTTTCCTGATTACTTTCTTATTGTTTACGATTTTATCAAAGCAGCACGTGACAGAAACATCAGAGTTGGGCCTGGAAGAGGTTCTGCGGCAGGAAGTATAGTCGCTTACGCACTTGATATCACATCTTGTGATCCTTTACCTGCGCAATTACTCTTCGAAAGATTTTTAAATCCCGAAAGAGTTTCATTACCCGATATTGATATTGATTTTGATGATGAAAGACGTGCTGAAGTTATTGAGTACTGCCAGGAAAAATATGGAAAAGAAGCAGTTGCACAAATCATTACTTTCGGGAAAATGTCCAGCAGGATGGTCCTGAAGGATGTTGGACGTGTTTTAGGTGTTCCATTAGCGGATATTAACAATATTACTTCCAGAATACCTGTGAAATTCGGGAAAGTTGCTAAACTTGAAGATGCTCTGAAATTAGCGGATTTAAAACAATATTCCGAATCTAAAGATCCTAAAATTAAACAATTAATTGAATACTCTTTAATCCTGGAAGATAAGAACAGAAGCGCAGGGACACACGCTGCAGGTGTTGTTATCACTCCTGGAGCAGTTAATGATTTTGTTCCTGTTTTTTACAATAATAAAACCTCAGATGAAGGCATATCAATTGCAACTCAATACACAATGAAGTATATTGAAGATGCAGGCGTAATTAAAATGGACTTCCTCGGATTAAGGACTTTATCAATAATTGATCGTGCTGTTCAATTAATAAAAATCAATTATAATATTGATTTAAATATTGATAGTATTCCGATGGATGACAAAAAGACTTTTGAACTCATTGCAAGTGCCAAAACAACAGGAGTGTTCCAATTTGAATCAGGTGGGATGCAGGATTATTTGAAAAAGCTAAAACCCAATTCATTAGAAGAATTAACGGCAATGAATGCCTTGTATCGTCCCGGTCCAATGGAAAACATACCTGAATTTATTGATAGAAAACATGGATTGAAGCCGATTACATATTTACATCCAATTATGGAACAAGTGCTTAATAATACTTATGGAATAATTGTATATCAGGAACAGGTCATGCAATTAGTTCAGGTTATTAGTAATTTCACACTAGGCGAAGCTGATATATTACGTAGAGCAATGGGGAAAAAGCAAATTGATGAAATTGAAAAAATGAAACCAAAATTTTTTGAAGGTGCTGAATCAAATGGTATTTCACAAAAAATTGCTAATGAAATTTTCGAATTGATTCTGAAATTTGCTAATTATGGATTCAATAAATCTCACTCCTATGTTTATTCGTGGGTTGCATATCAGACTGCATACTTGAAGGCTCATTTCCCCGCAGAATTTTTAGCAGCGAACATGACTGCAGAACTAAATAATCAAGAAAAAATTGTTTCACTAATTGATGAAGCAAAAAATTTCGGATTGCAAATACTTCCTCCCGACATAAACACTTCAATTGGTCATTTTTCTGTGAAAGGAAAGAATATTTATTTTGGTTTAGCAGCTATCAAAGGAATCGGAATGAATCCTGTCAATCATATTGTTGAGATAAGAAAAAATGGACTTTTTACTTCTTTCTTCGATTTTGTAAAAAGGACAGATCCCAAATTTGTGAACAGAAGAGTACTTGAATCACTTATTTTTGCAGGAGCGTTTGATTCAATTGCTGATGAAAAACGCAGACCACTTTATGAAGTAATTGATGATGCTTTAAATTTTGCAAAAGCTCAAAACAAAAATGATGGAATGTTCAATTTGTTTGCAGGAAATAATGATTTACAAGTAACATTTGAGCCTTCTATTCCTGATATTCCAGATTGGAATAATCGTGATAGATTAGACCATGAAAAAGGAGTTCTGAATTTTTATGTTTCGGGTCATCCCTTGAATGAATTTAAAATACTGGTAAAATCTTTTTCTCATAAGGATATTTTTCAATATCTTGACGAAGAAGTGATGATACCGAAGAATGAAAAAGTTCGTTTCTGTGGTTTGATTTCCAGCATAAGAACAAGGAGAGATAAGCAAAATCGAATGATTGCATTTGTACAGATAGAAGATTTTGTCGGTAAGGTAGAATGTATATTTTGGAGTGAGGCTTATTCCAAATACGAAGACATTTTAGTAGAAAGTTCACCAATAACAGTATATGGAAAACTTGATCCTAATGATAATTTGCAGCTCAAAATCATTGCTGAGGAAGCTTATTCATTCCTGCAAACTTTAGACAAATTTGCAACAGGCATTGTTATTAAGTTAATAGATAATGAAAAAACTGAAAAATCAATTTTTGAAATTCACAATATATTATCTCAATTAAGTGGAAAAGAGTTGAAAATTGTTTTCATCCTTGAAAATGATGAAAAAGGAGAAAAGAAACAGTTTGTTGCATTTGATTATGCTACTAATCTTAATTTTCAGGTGCTCAAACAATTACAACAAGTTGAATGCGTTAAAAAAGTAAAATTATTAAGCGAATAGGTTTATATGAAAACATTTCTTAAATGGACTATCGGAATTTTGATTGGTATTGTTGCACTAAAATTATTATTCTGGCTATTAAAAATAGTATTGGGTTTTGTATGGTTCGTTATTATTGCTGGAGGACTATTGCTAGGTGGTTCATTTATCTATAAATTGATCAGTAAGAAAAATTAAAATTCATTTATTTTCTGGATATAAATTCTGAGTCTCGCACATAAAATCTCAATGGTAATTCAGAATGTTTTTTAATACCGATTCGTGTAGTTTGAATGATTTCATTATCTGGGTAATTATTTAATCTAAATAATTGTATTTCTGAATTTTCATAATCACTGAGATCAAGGTAATTATATCCTTTATTTAAACCAAAAGCTTTTGAAAAATTGCCTGGTCCATTGCATAATTTTCTTATATCTAACACTCCCCTGTTCTGCTGCATTTCCGAAATACCTTCTAATGGTTTTGCAGCACGAATCAGAACAGCAGAACCTTTTCCTTCAGTTTCAGTTACTATATTTGAACAAAAATGGTTTCCATAAATAAAATATATATACAGAATACCTCCACTTTCAAACATCGGAGCATTTCTTGGAGTTTTTTTTACTGCTGCATGACAAGCCAAATCACCTTGAGGTAAATATGCTTCAGTTTCCACGATTTCTGCGGCAATATATTCGTTTTGGTTGATTTTCTTCACAAAAACTGAACCCAACAAGTCTCGGGCTAATTTCTCAGTAGAATTTAAATAATATTCTTTTGAAATTCGTTTAATTTTTTTTGAAAACATAGATTTTTTTTCGTAATTTGAGAAATATTTTTATGTATTTTGTGTATTTAATTTGTGTATCCTAAAATTTGAGAACAAAATGAGATTTTTACTAGCTATTTTAATAAACGTATTTCTGTCCAATTTAATTCTTTATGCTCAACCTGGATTAGCATATATTATACCTGATATTGGTGCTCCTGGTATGAATATAAATTATGAAATCCTATCGCCATACCAAAGTGGAGATGAACATATCGGCAATTTCGGTGATGATGGTTTTTATCTTAATAATCCCGGAGATGATGTAAGAGTTGTGGTTGAAAATTTGATAGATACAAACAAAGTAATTTTCGGACCAATTGTTGTAAGTTGGGATGGCAGATTAATCTCAGGTCAGATTTTCATTAAACCTAATGTCAAGCCAAACAGTTCTGATTGGAAACAATTACAAACTCAATTTAGAATTCCTTTTCATGTTTTCACTTCAAAATTAGGTTGGTCAGTAACTGATACATTTTATATTCTTCAACCTCAAAAATTAGGAGATGTATCTGGAAATTCAGAAACTGTTCTTGGAGAAGGTTCTTTGGGTTATCGTTCCAAACGTGGTGCAATGCTGGTTGACTCACTTATTTTAGGTGGAAAAACTTATAGAATTTCTACGAATGATTGTGACCCAAATGCTCCCGGCAATCAAGGTTTATTACCTTTTGTTTTACTTTCCAAAAATCGTATTAGCGGTCAGTTGTCAACAATAATTGAAATGAATGGCGGATATCAGCGGATTCAAAATGCTGCACCAGGTGGTGGAGGCGGTGGGGGTCGATTTTATGATAGAGGATTATTCGATAGTAAAAATGGAGACGATGGCGGAAACGGATTTATTTCCGGTGGAGCAGGTGGAGCAAATAGTTCAGGAATTCCGGGAAATTCTAATTCGCATAAAAAATTAGGTGAAAGTACTTTCTCCGCTGGTTATTCATTAAATAGGAATACTCCTCCTCTAGATGAAATTTATGAAGCATCAGGTGGCGCAACAGCGCATCCGTTTGGTGAAAGTGGTATAGCATGTAATGATGGAGATAATTGCAAACCCTTCGGTGGCTTTGGCGGAGGAAGCGGCAATAATCAAACGAAAGCTGGTGGATCTGCTGGAAATGCTATCGACGGTCAAGGTCCAAACAATTCTGCGGGGAAAGCAGTTGGCAACAGGATGTTAATACCTCTTGCCGGTGGCTCCGGGGGTGCATCAGGTAATCCTCAGGGAGCAGGCACCTTTTCCGGAAGCGGTGGTGGTGGTGGTGGTGCTATTTCCATTGGAGCAATGAAAATTGAGTACTTAAACATCCAAGCTAATGGTGCTAATGGTGGTAATGAACCTGCTGATGGTGGAAATGGTGCAGGTGGAGGAATAATACTTGCACCAAAATTAGATGTCAACTCCAGTAAAGCTGAAGCAAGTGGAGGCACTTTAGGAGCATATTCAGCAAGTTATGGACGTTTGAAGATTGAGAAGAATCTAGCTGGAGTAAGTATAAACAATACTCCACAATTGGATGTGTTTGAAGGTTTTACAACGGATACAACAAATTTGGTACAAAGGGATTTTATATTAAAAGGAACTAAAAATGCAAGTGAAGGTGATTTAGAATTATATATCAAACCTGAAACCGGAAATTGGAGCTTAGATACGACTATTCCTGCTGGACAAGGAAACTGGACTGCAAACATCAATTTACCAAATCCTGATACATTATTTTATCTTGTAGGGATGATGAAAATTAATAATCCATTAGGTGGCAAGTACTTAGATGAACCTTCAGGAGTATTTTCACAGGCAGGTGCCAATATTTTGGAAATTGAGAAAAAGTCAGATTTATTTGTTTCAACTGACCACATTGATTTTGGAATATCTAGTAAATGTGCTGACTCGGTAATTGCTTTTACTGTTGAAAATAAACCAACAGCAAGCAAATCTGTTACTCTACAGACCTGGTCTATAAAAGGACCGGACGCAGGTAATTTCAATTATACAATTCCTCCTGCATTACCTAAGACATTAGCACCAGGTGAATCTGTTGCTTATGAAGCGAGATATATAGCTTCAATGCCTGAAGGACCAAAATCTGCATATCTTGAATTTGAAACTGACTCACCTGAAATGCCTATCATACGTATAGATTTATCAGCTGAAATGGAATTATTGCACGTTGATGTGAAGCCAATTAATCCTCCTGCAGTTATTGATTTTGGTGATATGTATCTTGGTTTCGATAATGATACAACTATTACATTAACTAATCTTGGCCGAATAAACCATTATGTTTATGGAGTATTAATGTCGAATCCTGAATTATCAGTTTTCCCCTTTGGTGGTTTATTAGCGGCAAATCAAGCAAATCAGATCGACTTTAAATTTACATTAAATTCCCTACAGGTAGGTGAACAAACTTTTTATGCTAAATTCCTTTTTAATTACCAATGTAACGACACAATTGATCTATGTTTCAAGGCAAATTTAATACCTGCTGAATATACTATTCCAGATAGTGTGACCTTCTCATTAATATCTCCCTGCGACACTCAAACTGATTCAATTTATATTGAAAACAACAGTGATGCACCTTATATAATAGATGCTATTTCAATTCCAATGGGGAATGATGTTACTATGTTTAATACGAGCAATAATATTGTAACTTTCCCGGATACTTTATGGCAAGGTGAAAAGAGAATAATTGTTGTAGTGTTTAATCCAAATCAAGCTCCGGATGGCGTGAAAACTGCTTATATAGAAGTCAAAATCGATATTAACGGTGAAGAAGAAACTATTCCCATATTCTTTAAGGGTGAAGTTAAAAGCGGCTTTATAAATAGTACCTCAAATTTAGCCTATGGTGCGATTGTTATTAATACAACTAAATCATTGGATTTTACATTAACGAATAATGGTATTTGGGATGTTCAAATTTCGAATTTCACACCGGCTTTTACATATCCTACTATTTTCACATATACTAATCCGGGTTCTTTTATCTTGAGTCCGGGAGGCAGCCGTACTATTTCAGTTGATTTCAAGCCTTCAAACGTTCAATTATATATTGATAAATTTACTTTTGATTACAAAATCGGTAATTGTCCATTAATGACAAACACTGTGGACCTTTCAGGAGAAGGTTTGCCTGCAATAAGTATTGAAATATATTTACCTGATTTAGTTGTTGAACCTAATATTGATAATTATCAAATACCTATTTACGCTAAGGTAGCAAATCCTAGAGACACTCTTTATGGTTTTAATCTTGATACGATGAAATTGGAATTCAATCGAACATTGTTTTATCCTAAAACTGTTTCTGGAAATAATGCATTAATATTATCCAATCAGTTGAATGGAAATAACAGAGAATTAACTTTAGCTTTACGTAATATTACAATCAGTGCACAGGATTCTGTATTATGTTATTTAAATGGCTTTACAATGCTTGGGAATACCGAATCAACACCAATAAATATTACTCAGATTAATTATTCTCAATTTAATCTTGTTTCAAATATTACATCAAAAGATGGGAGTCTGAAAATTAATATTTGTAAAAATGGTGGTGACCGTTTACTAGATGTTACTAATAATCCTTTGGGCATGGTGATTAAACCAAATCCGGCATCTGATAATTTTGACATTGATATTCAAGTACTTGAAATTGGACATTATGAAGTTTCGATATGTGATATTACAGGTAATTCAAGTAAAATTGCTAAATTTGATATTGACAAAAATGCATCGAAAAATTATAACACAAAAATCGATGCAACAAAATTCAGTTCAGGAGTATATAGAATAGTTATAAAATCTCCAACAGAAAATTATTCACTGCCTTTAATAATTGTTAAATAAGAAATCAATAATTTTGAAGATATTTTTTTTGAAAAAATGAATTTGGACACAGTATGAGAAAATTTTTAGTTATTGCGATATTACTTAATTTCATATATCTTGCTCAATCTGAAGAAATAGATACTTTAAATCCATATCTTTATTTAGGTGCCTATGGTGGTTTAAACAATAATTTACATAATGCAGATTTCAAGGAATTGCCAGGAGTTCCAAATTGCTGTCCTAAGTTTGAAAGTGGTTCAGGATTAGGATTTCATTTTGGAGGATTGCTGCGTGTACCCTTGAATGATAACTATTCACTAGGAGTGAATTTAGGTTATATTACATTGAACGGTTCTTTGCAGAAAGATGAAATTATTGGAAATACTGAAATCAGAAATGCAGTACCTCCATTTGAGACCACAGATATTGTTGATGCAATTTCCAATCATTCAGTTGATGGAAAATTCTCAGCTATAACTTTGGAACCAAGATTTATTTGGCATTTCCTACCGAATTTTAGGTGGAATATTGGTGTAAACTTAGGCTTTTTGAGCACAACACAATTTTCTCAAAGAGAAAAATTGACATCGCCAAATAATATTGTTTTCACATCAACAGGAACTACTGTCCGAAATGAATATGTAAATCAAGATTTACCGGAAGCACAGTCGTTCCAAATATTCGGAAAAACTTCATTGGGGTATGAATTGAAATATGGAAGAAATATGCGTTTAGTACCTGAAATTGGTATTTCATATCCATTCACTAATTTATATTCAGGAAACTGGAAAGTAACTCCAATTTATGCAACTTTGGCTTTAGAAATTCCATTACGTCATCATGCTCCTAAAGACACTTTGTATGAAATTAAATATTATCGTGACACTACAGTTATAGCTCAATACAATTTGCCGGAAGAAAAAATCAATTTAATAACAACAAGTGAAAATTTAGTAAAATATGAAAAGAGCGATCACAATTTATTCACTACAGAAATTACTGAACATTACGAAAAATATATCTCTCAATTTGCAGACTTAAATGGTAAAATTTCAGTATTAGGTATGGACGATAACGGTAATTTGCAGGGAAAACCTACTATTACAATTGAAGAAATTGAGGTAAGTGAAAGTTTTCCTTTACTTCCTTATATCTTTTTCAAGGAAAACAGCAGTGATATTCAAAACATATCTGTTTATAAAAGAAGTTCTAATTTCAGTTATAATGACTTGCCATGGGAAACAATCGGTATTTATAAAAATCTTTTTAATATTGTTAAATATCGTATGGATGCCAATCCAAACGCAAAGATTAAATTAACAGGAACAAATAATAATTTAAGCGAAGTTAATAATTTAACTCTATCTAGAACAAGAGCACAAAACGTCAAAGAATATTTAGTTAGTACCATGAACATTCCCGATAATAGGATTGAAATTGCGTATCAGAATTTACCGGATAAACCCTCCAGTTCGAATACTCCAGAAGGAATTGAAGAAAATCAAAGGGTTGAAATTAGTTCAAATGATTTTGAAATTTTAGCACCGGTAAATTTGGCTCAGATTGAAAAGAAAATTAATCCACCTGTAATACAAATAACTCCTGAAGTGAAATCAACTTTACCGATTACTAATTGGGAAATTGATGTGAAACAATCAAACAACATTATTCGCCATTTCTCCGGAGAAGGTTATCCACGTAGAAATTTATGGATTTTGGCTGAAGAACCAATCCCTCATTTGGAAACTCCGATTGATATTACGTTCAATGCACAGGATAGTCTTGGTAATCCATTGCAACTACAAAATCAAGTGAATATTACTCAAAAAACAATCAAGAAGAAGCGTGAAGAAATTCTTAACGATACAACTTATCAAAGATTCTCATTAATAGTTTTTGATTTCGACAAATCTGATTTGAATAAAAATCATAAAAGAATTTTAGATGAATTGCAATCAAAAATTGAACCGAATTCTACTGTCTCTATATACGGGTATGCAGACAAAACCGGAACTAGTGAATACAATAAAGACCTAGCCGGTAAAAGAATTGATGAAATTGTAAAATATATGAAATTACCTGCAGAAAAAATAAAAAGATATAATATTGGCAGTGATGAATTTATATTCGACAATAATTCACCTGAAGGAAGATCATACTCCAGAACAGTTAAAATTATTATAGCAACACCAATCAAGTAAAAATTATGAAGTTTATAAAATTAGCATTAATTCTTTTATTTACAAATTCGATTTTATTTTCTCAAACATTAATTCACCCGGTTAATTTAAATTTTGAACAAGCAGTCGAAGGGACAGTCCCCTTCGGCTGGGAGTTTTTAAATATGTTTGACCGTTTGGGTTATCATGCAATTTCTACTTCCAAAAATCCTGCAGAAGGAAAATATTGCGTGGAATTAGTATCCGAATATCAAAATGTACGAGATATTCCCAATCCAAAGAATCAAGATTTGCAAGCAGTTCTTTATCAGGAAATAAAGGCTGACTATTTTTTAGGAAAAGAAGTTTATTTTGCGGTGAAATATAAAGTAACAAATCCAAGCAATAAAAATACTGCCTTAATTTTCATACAACAAGAGGATAATTCAAAGAATTTTTTCCGTTTACAACATTCAGATACACTTTTTAGTAACGACTGGCAGATAGCTTCAATTAGCGTCCCGATTGATTCAGCGGCAAAGACAATTAAATTTGGTATGATTTCTTTTGAAACTGCTGATGTCTTGTTTGATGATGCAGTTTTTAATTTAACATATGATTTCACTAAAAATCATAAACCTGTGAATTTCACAAAGGAAGTACATGATAATTTAATAGACCTTGCTAAAGTATATGGAACTGTTAAATACTTTTACCCTTCTCCTTTCTTGAAAAATTATCCTTGGGAAGAATTGCTTTATAATCAAATCGGTAAAGCTGTAAATTTAACTAGTCTAGATTTTCTAAAACAAATGAAATCTACTTTTTCTAAACTTGCTCCTGTTCATAAGATTGAACGTGTTAACGAAATTAAATCTGCCTCTAATTACTATTACAAAGGCTTCCCTGTGAAAGAAGCTACACCCTTTTCTATGGAAAAAATTTCAGATGTTTTTGTATCCGATAAAGCTTCTCCCGGAACAATTATCAATGTCGTGAATTTACCAAGAGATGGTTATGACAGCATATCAATATCTGTGAAATATAAACTGCGTCCTTATTCTTATAATTCAAAAGCTTCATTAGGTGTAAGATTTGATAATGGGGATGGAGGTAGTGTTGGTGAGTATGCTTCATTTGTTACTGAGAAGTCCAGAAATTGGGAAACACTAACATTATCACATTTTATTCCGGAAGATGCAATTTCATTACGAATAGCATTGACATTGGAAGGTGACGGTGAAATTAATTTTGATAATGTTGAAGCGATGTTATTTAAAAAAAATAAATCCAGTCAATTAACAATAAGAAACAATGATTTTGAGACACCACCAGTAAATAATTATATTTCAGGATGGACCTTTCCTGATTATTCTCTGAATGAAGGTTATTTTTTCATGACTTCAGATGACAAATTTGAAGGTATTAATTCTCTTAAAATTTTCTCGGATTATAATTTGCTTGTAAAATTTCCTGAAATCGGACAATGTTTTGAAGATACATTGTCTGATGGGTCAGTGTTTCGAACTCAGATAAATATTCCTATAAGCAAATTAAAAGCAAACAATGATTTTATCCCTAAAGAAATACCAAATTTTGCGCTAAATTATAATGATTCTTACTCAAGATTCTTAATTACAATTGAGCTATGGAATCAGATTAGACATTTTTCATTCAAAAAAATTGAATCAGAAAATCTTAAAAATTCAATCTATCACTCTATTTATGATGCAAATAAAGCTGAAGAACTTGATAGTTTCGAGAAAG
>Ga0154569_139_pt1 | contig 16144 bp, 11 predicted proteins | sample RifGroF2_FD_115998 | JGI IMG/M metagenome (GOLD analysis project Ga0154569, IMG submission 115998) | Ignavibacteria bacterium GWF2_33_9
AAAATCAGATGAAAATTACAGAGAAACTGAAGACAACAACCATATTACTTTCAAAATTATCCGAGAATTATTTATTATGAACTGTGAGTTTGAATTCGAAATACAAAGGGTGTATACTTACATTTGAACTTTTTGCCTATTATATTTGTAAGTACACACCCAGAAAGCATTGATTTCTACATTACACTTAATAGAACCTTTTATCCCATATTAGATATAAATTGGAAAAAATGTCTAGTAATTATTTAAAAATATATAATAAATTTCAATTTCATTGAAATTGAGATACTTTTTAATTAAATTTTCAACAATAATATGAAACAAATCTTTAAAATTAAATATGTAGTTTTATTAATAGGATGCATCCTAATGCAGGCTGGTATTTTGCTCGCTGAATTTGAAAAACCAAATAACTCAGAATTATCAGGAACTAATTATCGGATAGATAAAAATACAAGTCCATGGTTCTATGGACAAAGTGGGAGTTGGGAGTTACGTAATATTCGATATAATGATGGTTCATTTGATTGGGCAAATTGGGAATGTTGTGGTTCTGGGGCAGAATGTCATTTATATGATTGGGCAACAAGATGGAATGGTGTTAGAACCTCATCACCAAGTGACGGATGGTGGGAAAATGAAGATGGTGAGTGGGAGCCTCCTTTGCCAACTTCTCAAGGTACTTGGCAACTGCTTTATCCTGCTTATTTCCCAAATAATTATGATCCGATAAATGATATATATAATTAATTTATTATTAATGCAGGAGCTTAATGCTCCTGCAGATATTTATAAAAAATAGGCAAAAAAATGAAAAAAATTTATTTATTGGTGATTATAATATTCTTAATAGCTTTAAATGGGTGTAAGAAGGAAATTTATCAAAATAAAATTATATTAAATTCAGACACACTTTTAGTAAATATGAAATATAACGTAAAATTAAATATAAAGAACCAAAAGGACATGATTTATTTGCAATTATTTTGCAAATCTGCTACTTTCCCAAATTATACTTCAAAAGTGTATAAGATGCAAATGAATAATTCGATTTATGAAACTGATTTTACACTTGAAGATTCCTGCTATTATGTTCAGTTCAGTATTACTAATGGAAAAAACGTTTTACCAAATGTTAAGCCAATCGAAAAAATTGTATACCAAAAGTATTCAACATATTTACAACCAGCATTCTTTGAATTATTATTAAAATCAGAAAAGAACTCATATTTGAATATTTCAAATTATTTTATTAAAAAATATCCATGGTATCCAGGCATATTTTTAATTAAGTGGTATTATGAAGGAACAACAAATATTGCTGATAAAAATTCACTACTTGATGACTTAAAGTATATAGAAGCTCATTACAAACCTAATCCTGATTTTTTTCTAGTTCTTGCTATTGGATATAAATTGATAGGTGATATAAAAATGTTCAATTATTATTGGGAAAAGATTCAGCATCTACATTCATCCTTGTTTAATAATGATTTTGTTTGTAATATTATCAATGATGTATTCAAAACTAGTATTAATAAATCTATGAATAATAATAAAATGAAGGAAAGTTATTATAAAGTAATGAACAATAATACTTATAGTTTTTTTAATGTTAGAAGATTAACCTCAATTATTTCTAATGACATTAAAAATGATTCTATAATAAATAAATTATTATTAGTAGATAAATATAATTATTTTGAATTATTATTGAAGAAATATCTAATATTAACAACAAATTATGAAACAGATTCAGTGAAAATAATTAATGAAATTGAAAGTGAATTCGAAAAAGCATACCAGAATCCAATAAGAATTTATGAAGAAGGTTACAATAACTCGTTTTCAAAGTTACCAAATAAACGTATTTTTTTAGAATTAAAAAAGAATAAGTTTTTCGTTCTTAAAGATTATAATAAAGTAGTATTAACAATACTTGAACAAAATATTGAATTTAGCGAAGATGAAAAATCAATGTTAATTCTAAATTACAAAGATATTTCAGATATTTATCTAAATAAACTATTTGATGTAGATTCATCACTTCACTATTTAATTAAAGCCTATGATTTGAATACCAATAATCAGAAAATTATTAACGCAATTTCTGTACTTAAATCGAATTATTATAATACTTCATTAAATGTTAATTCTTGGATAGATTCTCTACGATTAAGTCAAAGAAAAATCAGTTCAAATGCTAAGACAATGACAGTAAGGGAAAATATTTTAATTTTAAAAAACAATGAAGTGGTAAATTTGAATAATCCTGAAAAAAATGTAGTATTATTTTTCTATTCAACGACATGTGGACCATGTAAATTTATCTTCAATCAAATTATATTAAATCTGCAATGGGTATATCATAACAACATTAATATTTATTTTATTTCAGAAGAAGATTTAAATCTTGTTCAGGATTTTATTAAAAATAAAAATAATAAATTTGAATACGTCGTAAATGCCAAAAATATATTTAATAATTTTAAAATTACAAATGTACCTGTCTTAATATATTTAGATAAATCTGGAAAAATTTTAAATATTCACCATGGTGCATCTGAGAATTGGAATCTAATTGATGAATTTAGCATGTACTACTAATAAATATAATGTAAAACTTTAAAACTAACACCAAAGGGGCAATTGCCCCTTTTGTGTTATTCAGCAAATGCTCTAATGAGCTTCGAGCCAGTTTTTGCCGATTCCGATTTCAATTTTTACGGGAATTTCTCCAAGAGGCAAAGCTTCGCTCATATCCTTTTGCAAGATTGCTTTAATTTTCTCTTCTTCCGATGGTATAAGGTCAATCACAATTTCATCGTGGACCTGCAAAATCATTTTACTTTGAATTCCTTGTTCCTGAAATGATTTGAAAATCTGAATCATTGCAAGTTTTATCATATCCGAAGCTGTACCCTGAATCGGCATATTGATAGCTGCACGTTCAGCGGCAGTTTTGATATTTTGATTGCGATTGTTTATTTCGGGGAAATATCTTCTGCGTTTCATCAATGTTTCCGCAAATCCATTTTTATGTGTTGATAGAATTGTATCATCAATATATTTTTTAATTCCCGGGTACTTTTCGAAGTAATTGTCAATAATTGCTTGAGCACGCTTACGAGTGATTTTAAGCCCTTGTGAAAGCCCGAAAGCACCTAAACCGTACATTATGCCAAAGTTTACTGCTTTCGCAACACGGCGCTGTTCTGAGTCAACTTCGCTAATTTCGCAACCGAAGAGTTTAGCAGCAGTTGTTGAGTGAATATCGAGGTCATTTTTGAAAGCATCAATTAATGATGTATCATTCGAATAGTATGCCATTATCCTCAATTCGATTTGCGAATAATCTGCCGATAGTATTAATTTCTCCGATGAAGAGGGGATAAATGCTTTTCTAATTTCTTTGCCTCTTTCGGAACGAATAGGGATATTCTGCAAATTCGGATCAGTCGAAGACAAACGTCCTGTTGCAGCAATAGTCTGATTATAGGTGGTGTGAATACGGTTAGTATTCGGATTAATCAATTTTGGCAAAGCATCTACATAAGTAGATTTCAATTTTGTCAATTGCCTGTAATCAAGGATATTATCAATAACAGGATTCAATCCTGAAAGCTCGGTGAGCACGGAAGCATCAGTGCTGTATCCGGTTTTAGTTTTCTTAATTGTTGGCAATCCCAATTTTTCGAACAGAATAAATCCCAGCTGCTTAGGAGAATCCAAATTGAATTCCTCACCAGCTTCCTCGAAAATATTTTCCTTCAATTTCTCAATATTGACACCAAGATCCAATGAAAAATCCTGCAAACTTTTTTTGTCGAGTTTCACACCTTCAAATTCAATGTCTGTAAGCACTTTCACAAGAGGAAATTCAATATTATTTGCCAAATCCTCAATTTTTTCATCTTTGATTTTTTGTGAAATTATTGGATATAATTTGGAATAGGCAAACACTCTTTTGGCAATTCTTTGAGTAATAATGTCTTCATTAGTGAAAACCGGTAAGGTACTAATGCTCTTTTTGTCTATTTGCTGATTATGAGGGTATAAATCATTCAAAGTATTAGCAACATAAATTGAGTCTAAAGTATGTTTATCATCAGGATTTAGCAAATACGATGCAAGGGAGAAATCAAAAATTGGATTTTCAATAATAATTTGCAAATTTGCCAGCGAAAATGCCTGATTTTTGATCTCATTGGATATTTTGATAATTGAAGGATTTGCAAAAATATCTTTCAATTGATTTATAATATTCATTGAACCAACTTCATCTGCAGGAGCATTATTATTGCTATTCCCTGAAAATAAATCATTTGAAAAGAGAGTATCGGAACTTGTAGGGAAAATATTCATTTTGCAAATTGCAATATCACCAATTCCGGATGCAATTGCAACTCCAATCAAATTTGCCTTCTGACGGTCGGGATTATCGAAAATGAATTCAAAGAAAATCTCTTTTTGGGATTTATATGAATTAATTTTTGCGGAAATATTCTTATTTTCTGTTAATATTTCAAAATGAATAACTTCCTGCGATGGAATTGGTGGTGCAATATCTTTTGTTGTATTGTTAATATCCAAAACTGATTTATTATTCCAATATTGTCTGATTTTGGTAAATCCTGCTTCCTTCAGAAGAGTGTCCAAATCATTATACTGAATTTGTTTGCGGGATAAACTATCCAGAGAATATTCTAAAGGAACATTTAAATTAATTGTCACTAATTCACGTGAAGTGAAAGCATTGTCCCGTTCATTAATCAATTTATTTTTAATAACTTCACGAGTAACCTTATCGATATTGTCATAAAGGGATTCAAGCGTTCCAAATTCCTGGATAAGAGGAATTGCAGTTTTTTCACCAATTCCTTTTACCCCGGGGATATTGTCCACAGCATCGCCTGTTAGAGCCATAACTTCAATTACTTGATGAGGTGCAACTCCAAATTTGGTAAGTACACCATCATAAGATACAAGTTCAAAATCACTTCCGGGCTTGGAAGTTGGTCGAAGAATTGATACATAATCATTAACTAATTGGAAATAGTCTTTATCGCTTGTAAGACAATAAACATGATAATTGTCCTGGCCCATCTGAGTTGCAATTGTACCGATTATATCATCGGCTTCATACCCGGCTAATTCAAATTGAGGGATGCCTATAAGGTCCAGAAATTTCTTGATTTTCGGTAATTGCGGAACTAATTCATCAGGAAATTCAGCACGATTTGCTTTATACTGTTCGAATTGAATATGACGGAAAGTAGGCTCAGCTCTATCGAAAGCGACTGCAATATAGTCCGGCTTTTCTCTATCAATAATTCCGGCAACAATATTGGCGAAACCATAAAGTGCTCCTGTAGGTTCGCCGGTTGGTGATTTGAAATTTGATGCAGAGAGTGCGTGGAATGCTCTGAAAACAATTGACATCCCATCTATTAGTATTATTTTTGACATTTTCTGTTTAAATTATTTTTGAATTTGATTATAAAAAATAATGAAATTTGAATAATCAAAATTATGAAATTAAATATATTTATTAGCAAAATATCACAATTTTTAATTAAATTGCAGGTTTCAATGATTGTAAAAATATAATTAATGTATATAAAAAAAATTATAAATTAAAAGGTAAGATATGATATTTGATATTGAAATGATTAAGAAGCACTACGAATCGCTTCCCGGAAAAATTGAAAAAATCCGTCAAACAATTAACCACCCATTAACATTAGCAGAAAAAATCCTATATTCTCATTTATTCCAAAATGACTTTGCTTCAGAATACGGCAGGGGAAAGGATTATGTAGATTTTGCTCCAGACAGAGTTGCAATGCAGGATGCTACTGCACAAATGGCACTTTTGCAGTTTATGCAGGCAGGGAAGCAGAAAGTTGCAGTTCCTTCCACAGTTCATTGCGACCATTTAATTTTAGCACAAAAAGGTGCAAATGAAGATTTGGCATTTGCTAAGAATTTGAACAGCGAAGTATATGAGTTCCTTTCATCAGTATCAAATAAGTATGGTATTGGTTTCTGGAAACCTGGTGCAGGTATTATTCATCAGGTTGTAATCGAAAATTATGCATTCCCTGGTGGAATGATGATTGGTACAGACTCCCATACACCAAATGCAGGAGGATTGGGAATGATTGCAATCGGTGTTGGTGGTGCTGATGCTGTTGACGTTATGGCAGGAATGCCTTGGGAACTCAAATTTCCTAAATTAATCGGCGTGAAATTAACCGGCAAATTGAATGGTTGGACTTCACCAAAGGACGTTATTCTGAAAGTTGCAGGTATTCTTACTGTAAAAGGCGGTACAGGTTGTATCGTGGAATATTTCGGAGAAGGTGCAAATAGTATTTCAGCAACAGGTAAAGCTACTATATGTAATATGGGTGCTGAAATTGGAGCAACAACTTCACTATTCACCTATGATGAAAAAATGAGCGCATATCTTTCAGCAACAGGACGTGCTGACGTTGCTGCTTTGGCTGATAGTGTGAAGGAACATCTTAATGATGATGCTGAAGTTTGGGCAAATCCTGCTGATTATTTCGATCAATTAATCGAAATCAATTTAGATGAATTAAAACCTCACGTGAACGGACCATTCACTCCTGACCGTGCATTCCCGATTGACGAATTTGGTCAGGCTGTGAAAGACAATAACTGGCCTGATGTTCTTTCTGCGGCATTGATTGGTTCATGTACAAACTCTTCTTATGAAGATATTTCTCGTGCTGCTTCAATCGTTCGTGTTGCAATAGAACACGGTTTGAAAGTGAAATCAGAATTCAATATTACTCCCGGTTCAGAACAGATTCGCTATACAATCGAGAGAGACGGCTTCATCGAATTATTTGAAGAAGTTGGTGGGACTGTATTGGCAAATGCTTGCGGACAGTGCATTGGTCAGTGGAAGAGAGAAGGCGCTGAAAAACAAGAACCTAACTCAATTATTACATCTTTTAACCGTAATTTCCAAAAAAGAAATGATGGCAATCCAAATACACATGCTTTTGTAGCATCTCCTGAAATCGTAACTGCAATGGCTTTCTCAGGTCGTATGGACTTCAATCCTATGACTGATTATCTTGAAGATAAATTTGGTCAAAAATTCAAATTTGATGAACCAACAGGCGAAGAATTGCCATCAAATGGTTTTGCAGTAGAAGATATGGGATATCAAGCTCCTGCTGAAGACGGCTCAAATGTTGTAGTATCTGTTGACCCGACATCAGAACGTCTGCAATTATTAGAAGCCTTTAAACCATGGAATGGACAAGATTACACTAGTTTGGAACTCTTGCTGAAAGCTAAAGGAAAATGTACGACAGACCATATTTCAATGGCTGGTCCTTGGTTGCGTTTCCGTGGTCATTTGCAAAATATAGCACAAAATACGTTGACAGGTGCCTTGAACTTTTTCAATGATGCTGTGAACAATGTGAAAAATCAATTGACTGGTGAATATGGTACAATTCCTAAAGTTCAGTTGGAATACAAGAAACATGGAATTGGTTCAATCGTTATTGGTGACGAAAATTATGGAGAAGGTTCATCTCGTGAACATGCAGCTATGCAGCCTCGTTTTCTTGGAATTAAAGCAATTTTAGTAAAATCATTTGCACGAATTCACGAAACAAATCTGAAAAAACAGGGTATGCTTGCCTTAACATTCGCAAATAAAGATGATTACGATAAAGTTCAGGAAAATGATAAAATTGACATTATTGGGTTGACAGACTTTGCTGAAGGCAAACCATTAACAATTGTTCTACATCATAAGGATGGTTCAAGCCATGAATTTTTAGCAAATCATTCATATAATTCTGTTCAGATCGAATGGTTTAAAGCAGGTTCAGCTCTGAATCTGATAAAAATGAAAGGAAATGTATAATTCTTGAATTTCGTTAAAAAAAGGAATCCACTTCCCCGAAAGGAGAAGTGGATTTTTTGCTTATATATATGGAGTATATCACTAAGCCATAAGAATATTAATAGCAGCAACGGAAATCATATCTTCCACACTTGCTCCACGTGAAAGGTCGCAATAAGGTTTTTTCAAACCTTGTACGAATGGACCTACAGCTTCTGCCCCACCCAATCTCTGAGTGATTTTGTAACCGATATTTCCCGCATCTAAATCAGGGAATACCATTACATTCACATTACCTGCTACTTTAGAACCGGGGAACTTGCGTTGCCCGATTGCAGGAATGATTGCTGCATCGAATTGCATTTCGCCATCCACAGCCAATTCCGGTGCTTTTTCACGAACGAATTGTGTAGCAGTTCTTACTTTATCAACATCATCATGATCTGCACTGCCATTTGTGGAAAATGAAAGCATTCCAATAGCAGGTTCAATTCCCGTTACAGATTGGAAATTGCGTGCTGAAGAAATTGCAATATCAGCCAATTGTTCAGCATTAGGATTTGGATTTACTGCACAATCTGCAAAGCAGTATATTTTATCGGGGAAAACCATCAGAAAGTAACTTGAAACAATTGAGATTCCCGGAGCAACACCAACTGTGTGGATTGAGGCACGTAAAATATCTCCCGTAGAGGAAACATTGCCCCCAACAACAACGTCAGTTTTTCCTGTATCTAACATTAATCCTGCGAAGTACAAAGGATTTTTTACTGTTTCAACAGCTTGTTCCAAAGTCATTCCTTTTTCTTTACGTTTTTCATAAAGCAATTCAGCGAATTCACCTAACCATTCATTATTTTCAGTATCAATGATTTGAATTCCTTCCAATGAAAGATTATTTTCTTCTGCAACTTTTTGGATTGCATTAGGATTGCCTGTTAATATGGGACGAGCAATTCCTTCTTTTGCCAAAAAAGCAGCTGCTTCTATTGAACGGGTATCAGCCGCATCAGGATATACAACGGATTTACCTAAAACTTTAGCTTTAAGCAACATTTCATTTACAAAAGTACTTGACATTTTCTTCTCCTATGGTAATGGTGCATTTAGAACAACACGACAAGTATCACGGGCAATAATCAATTCTTCGTTTGTTGGAATAACGTAAACCTTAACTTTTGAATCAGGTGTGCTAATTAAACCTTCTTTACCGCCAACCATTTTTTCATTTAATTTGTCATCCAAATGTACACCAAGTGCAGTGAGTCCTTCGCATGCAATTTTGCGGATAATAGGTGAATTTTCACCTATACCACCAGCAAAGCAAATTGCATCTGTACCATTCATTGTTGCATAATAAGCACCCACATATTTTTTAATTCTATTGGAAAACATATCTAGTGCCAATTTTGCACGTCTATCTTTGAATTCAATCCATTCCAGTTCCAAATCACGCATATCGTGGGTCAGACCGGAAATCCCCAAAAGACCTGAGCGTTTGTTCAAAAGCTGCATAACTTCTTCAAGAGAAGAATTTTCTTTATGTGCAATGAATTCTACTACTGTAGGATCAAGGTCACCACAGCGTGTACCCATCATTAAACCTTCCAAAGGTGACAATCCCATGGAAGTATCTACGGAGATTCCTCCTTTGATACCGCATGCTGAAGCACCATTGCCAAGGTGCAGAGTAACTATATTTACATCTTTTCGTTGTAAGTTTTCTAATCTACGGTAACGATAACTGATATAACGGTGCGAAGTGCCGTGGAATCCATATTTACGAATTTTAAATCTGCGGTAAAGCTGATAAGGAATACCATATAGGAATGCAACTTCAGGCATAGTTGAGTGGAATGCTGTGTCAAAAATTGCTGCTTGTGGAATGTGTTGACCGAAAATTTCTTTTGCGGCATAAATACCTTTCAAATTAGCTGGATTATGAAGTGGAGCCAAATCAATATTATCTTCAATACTTTTAATTACTTCTTCATTAATGCGAACCGAACTTGTGAAGGTTTCACCACCGTGAACTGTACGGTGTCCTATTGCGTGAATGTCTTCTTTGGATTCAATTCCGGGTATTTGTGTTTCCGGATCCAAAATCCAATCCAAGGCAAAGCGCAATGCAGCTTTGTGGTCTTTGAGACCAACAGCTGTTTTATATTGCGATTTACCTGTTACTTTGAATGAAACCAATGCCTGGGAACCGATTCTTTCAATTAAACCTTTGCAAAGCATTTGGTCGCTGTCTTTTTCTATTAATTCCAAATCTGTTTTAATAATCTGAAACTTCAGTGATGAACTTCCTGTGTTCAAAACTAATATATTCATAATTCACCTAATTGAATAAACTTTTATTTGCACAATCGTTATAATACAAAATTAAGTAAATTACTTTGATTTTCAAATTAATTATTATTAATAATTGGATTTTTTCACTTTCTTAATATCTTTATGAATATTATATTTATAAAAAGTGGTTTTCAATCAAGTAGTTAATTTAAATGAAAATTAATATTAGTAAAGACTAAAGGAGGAGGTGGAAAATAAAAAAAATACTGAACCGGAAATCGATTCAGTATTTTAAATATTTATTAGTTTTAAATGACCTTGAAATTCGAATCATTTGAAAATGGAGAAAGACAGCAAATTATTTTGCATAATCTTTCAAAACAGCTTTCAAACCTTTTTTATCAATAGTTCTGAAAACTCTTGCAGTTGCTTTAATTGTAACGAAGCGTTTTTCGTCTGCCAACCAAACTTTCTTTGTCTGTAAATTTGGTAAAAAGCGGCGACGAGTTCTATTATTAGCGTGGGAAACATTGTTTCCGCTCATTGCGCTTATTCCTGAGATTTCACATCTTCTTGCCATTTCGTATTTTCCTTTTTAAAAGATTACAAATTTACGAATATTTTTTGGAATAATTCATCCTTTGTGGATATTTTTTTAATTTTTTTTATTTTAAAATCACAAATTGTGATGTTAGGGTACCTCTCTCAGTTTGAATTTCAAGAATATATTTTCCATTTGGCAAATTTGAAACATCAAGTTTTATATTACTATCGTTTAAATTGTTGACCGATATTTTCTTTTCACCGAGAATATCGAATACCGTTATACTTTGAATTATTGTTCCGTCTGATATTTCCGCATTAAAGGATGTCCTAACAGGATTAGGAGAAATAACTATATTTTCTTTGGTTATATCAATCTTTTCATCAACTGAAACAGGATTATATAATTGGAAATTTTCACTTCGGAAAGTTACATTTGGTTTGTTAAATTCAGATATTTTTACAAAATACTCTTTGGATTCTTCAATGCCAAATGGGATATTCCAAACTATATAACCGGAATTTTCAATATTAGTTTTAATAGATTTAATGATAGTATCCTTTAAATACAAATCTAAATTTACATTATAAATAAAATTACAATCCCAATTGATATAGAGAACAGAGCCAAATTTTGCTACTGTGGAACTATTAGGAGATACAAAAGTAAGAATCTTTGCTGCATCATCAGGTTGTATGTTAATATAATCTGTTTCTATGAATAAGTTTGAATCAGCCGCATCGCTTATTCTAATCCTGTATTTATCAGAAAGTTGTATATCAATTGGAATTTGCCAATCGTATTTGAGTGGAAATAAATTATCTGCCAGATTCATCTTAAGTTCACCATCCAAATATAAATCAACTTTCACCGAGAATGGAATACTTTCCATCCAGCTTATATTTAGTGTTTCTCCTCTCTGCAGGATAGATTTAATATCAGGTTGTAATAAAGTTAAAGTCTTTTTTATATCAGTTTTTGTGATTTCGAAATAATCAGAAAAGGCAAATGCTTCAGGAATCATTGTGCTGGAGACTTTTACTCTGTAATCAGTACCTTCACTCACATCATAAGGTATTTGATAGGAACTTTCACCGTCATTTGTTTCTTCTTCGGATATCGTCAGCAATAAATTATCTGTCTGATAAAGTTCTATAGTTACATCTTCATCGAAATTCGACTCCCATTTTATTGTGAGGAATTCACCTTGCATTACTTGAGTATCTGTAATAGGGCTTGTTACCCCAATAATTCTTTTGAAATATTTCGCTGCAAACTCAATAAAAATTGTAGAATCATTTCCGGCTCTATCCCCAAATGTAATTACAGCAAGACCTTCTTTGGTTGTATCTATCTGCGAAACAGTGAAATCCACTCGTTTTGTTTCACCATGAATAAATCTATCGAATTTAACTCCCGTATTGTAACTATAGGCTTTATTAAAAACAATTATCCCAAGATTCCCATCTTTATTATTATCTATATCTACCACATAACCATGAACAACTTGCAAATCAGTCTGAAGATTATCTGTCCCGGGTATTTCGGTAATTACCGGTTCAGGTGGAATTATATCTTCTCGATCTTGTTCCACAAAATATCCTGAAACAGGCATTCCATAAGATTCCCAGGAACCATGACCGTAAGCATATGCCATAATTTTTTGGCTGGCGCATCTCAAACGATACACACCGTCATAAGGAATTATCAATATTTTAGCATAAACTGCAGAATCTGTACCTAAATAATCGGGATCATTTAAGTTTTGTCCCATTGCAGGACTAATTTCTTTTACTTTTTTCCAATTAGTTGAATCTGAAGATAGTACTTCACCAAATTCCAAATCATCAGGGATTTCATTTGTTGTAGATTTATAAATTATATTAACAAAATTTCTTTTAAATCCATATCCTCCTCTTATGCCGGGAGTATTGAAGATTAATTCATTCTGAAAGAGTGATTCCGGAAGCAACGTCATTTGGAATGGGTCTGATGCAACTCCGTCTTCACTCATACCTGTATTATACTGTGTAATTTGTATTGGCTTATCTGATGTAAAAGTAACGCCCAGATTTGAATCGGGGTGTGCTCTTAATTCTACCCAGGATTCACCTTCCACACCGAAATTACCATTCAGGCTTCCTAAAAGTCCCCCATTTCTATAATAATTAGTACTGTCATCATTCCCGAAAATTCTAATTATTGAAGCGAATTTTCTATCAACAATTGGAGTGACATAATATTTTTGTCCCCAAGAAATGGTAGGAATTTCTTGTTCAATAAGGAAATCACAAGCTGAATTGTTCCAAGGTACATAAGAACAATGTGAGCCGGAAATAACAGATATCGGTTTATCGGCTATTACTCGGCAGCCTCCTAAATCTGAAAACTCTCCTTCGGAAGCAATCAACCAGAAATCCCCTCGATTCAAATCCGCATGAAGTACTTCATGTGGTTTCCATATTTTTTCATCAAGTGTTCTGACAGTAGTACTAACACTTCCACCAATCATGAGTGTAACTTTTGTACTATCGAATACACCAATTATATCGGCATAAGGAGTTAAAGATTGAGTAGTGAAATTAGCAGTTTCAGTATAAGATGAAATGACATATTCTTTACCTAATGCATTTACCGGTAAAGCCAGGAACCCATCAGAGGTATATAGGTAACGAACCATACCATAGACAACGATTGGGTCATCAGATTCAATAATGATACCTCTTCCGGGCCAAACCTGAGTTGGTTTTAAAGATGATCTTGCACCACCACTACCTCTTCTGTAAGGTTGTGCTTCTTCGGGAGTTAATGTGAATTCAATTACATTATGAGGCAGTGTTTTCTTCACTGCATAAGGTTCAGAGGAAAGAGCAGGTATTGTTAGCCTTACTTCAGTTTCAACTGAAGATGATACATAAATTCGAACTAAATTGGTCTGCCCGCTTTCTTCCCAGCAGGGATGAAATCCTATAACGAATTCTGTTCCTGAATTAGATGCACCAAGAAGCTTGGGTAATTTGTTTTTGATTTCATCTATATTTGTTTCAGATGAAAATGTATCTTGATATGCAAATAAAATGAATGCTAAACTAAGTAAAAATTGGAATTTTCTCATTTCTTCCTCATTTTTTTTACAAAAAAATGGAACTACAATGTAAATTGTAAAAGTTATAACTATAAGACAAAAAAAAAGTCTAAAAATTACAAAAAAGGTAAAATAATTCTAAAAAAAAATTACTTCAACCCGAAACCGCCATCCACAGTTAGGTTTTGTCCTGTAATGTAGTTTGTGTAGGTTGCGAAGAAATAAACTGCTTCGAAGATTTCTTCGGGTGTGGCATATCTTTTGAAAGGAATTCTTGAAGTGCTAATTGCAAGGGGTTCGACAGGTGTTTCGTCATTAATATCAACCGTTCCGGGAGAAACACTATTTACTGATATTTTAGGAGCAAGTTCTCTCGCTAATGCTTTGGTGAGAGTAATTACTCCGGATTTAGATACATTGTAAGGAATTCGGTGATTCCAAATTTCGAAAGCACCTGAAGAAGCTATATTAATTATTCTTGAATTTTCTGGAGCATATTTGGCAAACTCTCGGGAAACAAAGAAAGTTCCTTTCAAATTTGTATCGAGTGCCGAATCCCATTGTTCTTCATCTATATCGCCAATCTTTGTTTCTTTAGGGAAAATTGCCGCATTATTTACAAGCACATTTGGGAAATGGAAATTATCGTTAATTTGCTTAAAACCGGCTTCAATTTCCTTCGGTTTGGAAATATCGAATTGGACAGAAAATACTTCAACTCCAAGTGTTTTAATTTCATTGAAAGTCTTTTCAGCAGCCTCACATGAATGGAAATGATGCAATATTATGTTCCAGCCTGCTTTGGCAAAATTAAGTGCCAATTGCTTACCTAATCTTTTACCGCTTCCCGTAATGAGTACAGTATTCATATTCACCTGAGATTACACATCACCGGCAGCTTTCAGCAATTCTGCTCTTTCTGCAATTTTTAGTTTCTCGATAATGGGGTCAATATCACCATCAATCACTTCACGTAGAGAGAAGTTTTTGTCATCACCTTCCAAACGGTGGTCGGTAACTCTATTCTGAGGATAATTATAAGTACGAATTTTTTCGGAACGGTCTCCGGTTTTCACCATAGATTTACGTGAACTGGAGATTTCTTCCTGCTGCTTCTGAGTTTCAAGTTCATAAATGCGTGACTTGAGTACTTTCATTGCTTTATCACGATTTTTGAGCTGAGAGCGTTCATCCTGACAAGTAACAACAATTCCGGTAGGAATGTGCACCATGCGAACTGCAGTTTCCACTTTATTAACGTTTTGCCCACCGGCACCACCGGAACGATAAATATCAATTCGCAAATCTTCTTCCTTAATATCTATTTCCACATCTTCGACTTCGGGAAGTACCGCAACAGTTGCAGCACTTGTGTGTAACCGTCCGTTTGCTTCAGTTGCGGGAACTCGCTGAACACGATGCACACCGCTTTCATATTTCATAATACCATAGGCTTCTTCGCCTGTAATGGAAAATACAATTTCCTTGAAACCGCCTTTCTCACTTTCATTAAAATCAATTATTTCAATCTTAAATCCACGTCTGTCAGCATATTTCTGATACATACGGAATAAATCACCCGCAAAAATCCCGGCTTCATCTCCACCTGTCCCAGCTCTTAATTCTACGAAACAGTCTTTTGTATCATTAGGGTCCTTTGGCAAAAGTAAAATTCGTAATTCTTCTTCAATTTCAGGAATTTTTTCATCTAATTCATCATATTCCATTTGTGCTAATTCTTTCATATCAGTTTCTAGTCCGGGTTGAGAGAGCATTTCTTTGGAATAGGACATGTCTTCCAGCATCTTAAGGTATTCTCGTCCTCTTTCTGCAACTAGTTTCAATTGCTTGATGTCAATATTTATTTTTTTCAAAGCATTGAAATCATTGGAAAGTTCCGGATCCCCTAGTTTCTCCTGAAGTATATGATATTTATTAATAATTTCTTGAATTTTCTCTTTCATTTCTTATTTTAAGAATTTACAAATTAAAGGATTACAAAAATAAGGATTTTGTTTCATTAAAAAGATAAACAAACAAAAGAATTAAAATTTATTCATTTTGAACAATTATATAGAAAAATTATTATTTTTGCAATTGTAAAATTAAATTCATTATAAGTTTTATTTGATTTTACTGTAAACTTGGAGATAGGGATGAAAATTAAATACTTTTTTGCTTTATTACTCTTATTTTTACAGTTTCAAATGGTTTTTCCAAATGAAATGGATGAAGAGTCACAAAAAGAATTATTCCAAATGCCTCTTGAAGAATTGATGTCAATTAAAGTAGTTTCGAGTTCTTTCACTGATGTTGATTACAT
>Ga0154569_163_pt2 | contig 15898 bp, 13 predicted proteins | sample RifGroF2_FD_115998 | JGI IMG/M metagenome (GOLD analysis project Ga0154569, IMG submission 115998) | Ignavibacteria bacterium GWF2_33_9
TCAACTAACACAATTGTCGTAACTTTACATCATCTTACAATGACAAAAGGTGGAATTGACATTGGTGTGAAAACTAGTAGCAGCGGAGAAGTGAATGCCGGAACTTTATCGCCCATTTCTACATATCTGAAAACAAAATCTTCAGAATTAGTACAAAATGCAACAAAAAGTTTTACCGATTCTGTTCAATTCATATTTACATGGACAGCCCCTTTTGCTACAGGTACCTATTACTTAAAAGCTTGTGGTCTGGCAGCCAACGGAGATGGAGAAACTACCGGAGACAACTGGGATTTTTTACCTGTTCAGCAAATAGTTGTGCAAACAGTTGAATTACTATCACTGACTTCATTAACAGGTAACGAACAATTATGCCCGGGTACATCTACGGACATTACATGGACTTCTTCCACAATAAATAATATTACAATTGAGCTTTCTACTGATGGTGGAATTACATTTCCAACAACTCTGGTCGAAAATTATCCTGCAGATTCATCATCCTGGACATGGGTTATTCCACCTTCACAATCGCCCGGCACAAGTTATAAGGTCAGAATATCCGATTCTGACAATGCTTCTACCAAAGATGTTAGTGATGCTACATTCACTATGAATCAATATACTACAATTACAGCCCACCCAATTGAATTCACGACTTGTTTTGGAAATGAAGCAAGCTTTAATATTACTGCAATTGGTTTAAACTTAACCTATCAATGGCGGCACAAAGGTGAAATTATTCCTGATGCTACAAACAGCTCATTCACAATAGCTAGTGTAACTGCTGCAGATGAAGGAAATTACGATTGTATTGTGACGGGTTTATGTGGTGTTGCAACATCTAATCAAGCATTATTGACAGTGAAAATGCCACCAGAGATTGTGAATCAACCTCTAACACAATCAATTTGCGAAGGGGAAAATCTGATTATTTCTGTAGCTGCAACGGGTAGTGGACTGAATTATCAGTGGAGAATGAATGGCGAAAATATGACCAATGAAACAAATCCGCAATTAATAATAAATAATATTCATAAGATAAGCGAAGGTAAATATTCCGTAAAAATTGTTGGGGATTGTGCTCCGGAAATTGTTTCTGAGGATGCAATCATCACCATTCTTGAACCTCCTTCGATTATTACTCCTCCGATATCCAAAACGGTAAATGTTGGAGAAGATGCACAATTTAGTGTAGGAGCAAATGGCAGCAATCTCGAATATCAATGGCAAAAAGATGGTACGGACATTCCGGGAGCCACCGACAGCATTCTTGTGTTTACAAATACTCAATTGGATGACGCAGGAAGTTATCTTTGCATAATTAGTAATGAATGTTCAATAAAGAAAACAAATACTGTGAAACTAACAGTTCAAGAAGGAAAAGCCCCGGTTCTGACTTTGGCTCATACTTCAATTGATATGGGAAAAGTTGGTGTAGGACAATCAAAAGATTCACTTTTCACTCAGGAAATTACTAATTCCGGCACAGCCGATATGGAAATTTACGATATTAATTTATCTGGTGCAGATGCTTCCGAATTTGAATTAGCAGGATTTACCCTGCCTCTAATTCTAACACCAAATGAAAGCCATGATATAATATTGAAATTCAACCCAACTACACAAGGTGACAAAACTGCACAATTGAATATTATTGCCAAATCATTTCTTCAGGATAGCATTGCGATAACTGGATATGGTGCAAAAATTGATTTTTCTTATGCAGGTGAATTGCTATTCAAATTTGAGGAAATCGGCACTGAAATTCTGCAGAATTTCAATTTAGCTAATCATAGCGATATTCCCCTAAGTATTCATCTACAGTTGGCCGGGGAACATCCTGAATACTTTGAAATCAAATCAGAAAAAGATATGTATATCAAAAGTGATACTTTTGCTGTTGTAGAAATTGGCTTCATACCTGTTACCGGAGAAGAAGTTACTGCAGTACTTCAAGTAACACATGATAATCTTACAGGATTAGATTTCTATATTCAATTGAAATCCATTAATCTCAAGTCTGTCGACGATAACGTTGTGCTGGGGAATATTGACATATACCCAAATCCAGTGACTGAAGTTATCTCATTTCAAATAAATGAATTTTTGGGTAACAAGGCAGAAATATCGATAATGGATATTAATGGAAATTTTGTTGCAAATTTAGCAAATTTAATTAATGAAAATTATCCAAAGACTGTCTCGTGGAATTTAAGGGATAATCAAGGTAAAAAAGTTAGTTCGGGTATGTATAATTTGTTAATTATTTCAGGTGATAAAATCTACAATAAATCATTTGTGATTTTACAGTAAAAGAATAATCTTTGTATCTAATTGTTAAAAATCCTAATTTATAAATGTATTAAAAAATACAAAAATGAATTAGGATTTAATAATTTTAATTAATTTTGAAAATCTAATATTATTATAATAAAAATGACAACTAAAAAGTTTTGTATAATAGGCTTAGGATATTTTGGTTTAAATCTTGCCAAAATACTCACTCAATTGGGTGCAGAAGTGCTCGCAATAGACAAAGATCTGGCTAAAGTAGAAGAAATATCCCCTTATGTTACTGTTGCAGTACAACTCGATGCAACAGAAAAATCAGCATTGCTTTCGCAGGGATTAAATGATTTCGATGCTGTTATTGTGGCAATAGGCGAAGGATTCGAAAGTTCCATCACAACCACTGCAATTTTACAGGAAATAGGTGTGAAAGTAATTTATAATCGAATTGTATCGCAATTGCACCAAAGACTTTTGTCACTTATGGGTATAACGAATCTGCTCGTACCCGAAGCAGAAGCAGCAGACCATTTGGCTCGCCAATTGATTACTCCTGCAATGATTGATTCATTCAAAATCAGCGATAAACATTCAGTTTTCGTAGTGCAGGTTCCTGATAAACTTGTCGGCAAATCAATTATTGACTCAAAGATTAGAACTGATTATAACTTGAATGTTGTTACAATCAAAAAAGGCAAATTGGTTTCTATCAAAACTAGGGATAGCATTTTTGCTGCACCGACAATTGGAGTCCCATTACCTACGTACATTTTCGAGGCAGAAGACATATTAGTTTTATTCGGCACAGAAAAGGATTTCGAGAATTTCACTTCAGAATAAGTATGTTCCAAAAAGTAAGCACAATAATCCTTTTTGCATTATTCGCTATTTATGCCTCGCCGGCACAAGTGCTGGATTGGAGTGTACCTGTTAATCTTGAAAAACTCAATTCACAGGCAGATGAATTTGCTCCGGTTTACTATTCCCCTAGTCGTCGGCTTTACTTTAATTCCACAAGAAATAATTCTTCCAAATTTTATTTTGTTGAAATTAAGTCCACAAAAGACTGGATTTATGACATAAAAGCACCGACACTCCTGACGGATGATATCAATAAAACTTCACGTAATCAATCATTTCTGACTTTCGATAATGATGGTACTGCATATTTTACAAGTTTTAATTCATCATCTGAAGGTAGTGTACTAAATATTTTCCGCACTATTTATAATAAAAATAACTGGCAGCGAGGGCAAATTGTTCCTTCTTTGCAAAGTGATAAATTCAGATTTAATCCAACGATTTCACCAAGCGGGAATATGATGATTTTTTCACAGGCAGACCCGATCAAACCCGAAGATTCAGATTTATGGCTTGCTTTTAAGAATAACCTGAATGAATGGATTATTTCCATGCGACTGGACAATTTGAACTCCAATTTAGCGGAAATTACTCCGTATTTTACCTCTAATGATACGTTATATTATTCTTCAAACGGATTTAACGGGCAGGGTGGTTACGATATTTATTATTCTATCAATATTAACGGGGAATGGCAGACACCACGCCCGCTGAATGAGATAAACACTGAATATGATGAAATGGACTTCCATCCAATAAGTGCAAATATTGCCGTTTTCGCTTCGAACCGTCCAAAAGGAAAAGGCGGATTGGATCTTTGGGCTTCAGTCATAAGAAATCTCGAACAAAATATCGAGAATCCCGAACTCAAGCTTGCAGTATCATCTACTGATATAGATATTAAGACAAACAGAAAATTTATTCTTGCTAATAATACTTTCCGTGAATTATTGAATTTGAATGAAAATCAATTTTCGCAGATGGAAGAAAATATTATCAAAATTTATGCAGATTCTTTTGAAATTAATCCTGAATATCTGGAAATTACACTTTTTCCTACTTTAACAAATAATTTCAAAACTCTGAATATAATCTATCAAACTGATAATTTCAGAGATTCAGCACAACTGAAAAGCAGCGATAATCCATCGGTGAGTCATTTGCTGTTCCTCAATAAAATTGCTGATAAAATTTCCATAACTAATATTTTAAAAATTTCAGCAAATATATCTAATGAAGCAGGTGAAATTGGTGTAGAACAGAATGTACATATAGATATTTTTAATTCCACAAAAGAATTTCCTGAAATCCCAAAAATCGGCGGTACGCAATATATTCCTCGATTTATTGCACTTTCGGATAAATTCGATGATAATGAATTGCAAAGTAATACTGATATGATTCAAAATATTAAAAAATCATTCCCTATTCCAAAGAAAATCATTGTGAATTTATCTCAAAATCTCGATCAAGCTCAGGTAAATACCGTAAAAACCTGGCTTGGCAAATCACTTCCAAATTTCAAAGAAATTATTTACCGAGAAAATTCATTTCCGGAGCTTTACAAATATAAAGTCAATCCTCAGTTTAATTATATTCTACTATTAATAGAAATATAATCAATCTATTAAATTACTTTTTTTACGATCTTTAGCAATTTTCTGAGCATTACGAGATTTAATTTGATTTTCTAACAATCTCTGCTGAGTGTTTCTCGGATTTATTATAGTTCGATTGTTTCCCCATAAGCAAGTACCAGGGATTTGTGTCCATTAGCTCTCACTTTTGCGGCAAATTCATTCGGGTCTGCCTCGATTACAGGAAAAGTGTTATAATGAATCGGAATTGCCAGCTTAGGATTTACGAAATCCACAGCACGCACAGCATCGTCAATTCCCATAGTAAAATTATCTCCTATTGGCGTTAGGAAAACGTCAATATCATTTATTTCACCAATAAGTTTCATATCGCTGAATAAACCTGTATCTCCTGCGTGATAAATTGTTTTGCCGCCCATTGAAATGATAACACCTGCAGGTTCTCCCATATATTCATCATCATTATTTGCAGAACCGTGATGGGCAATTGTGAATTTCACCTTTCCAAATGGGAAATTATACGCACCTCCGATGTGCATATTGTGAGACTTTACACCATTTCTTGCAACAAAATTAGCTAATTCATTCACTGCAATTACAATAGAGCCGTTCTTTTCGGCAATCTTTAATGTATCTCCAAAATGGTCACCATGAGCATGAGTAAGCACAATATATTTTGCCTTCACTTCATCGGCAGATATAGGAGCAGTAGGATTCCCCGAAATGAAAGGATCAATGATGACTTGATTTTCACCATCATCCAAAATAAATGCGGAATGACTTAAATATCTTAATTTCAGCATATATCACCTCAAAAAAAACTAAATTAATAACTTCCGAATTTAAAACTTAATTGTCCCTGAAAGCCTGAAAGCTGCTTATTTGTTGTTGCAGGCAAATTAACAAAGGATATTGATCGATATGAAACACCAAAATCAATTTTAATCATTGAAGTTAAATTCAATTCTGCATTCACAGCAGGTTCTAGGACGAAAAAGTCAGATTCTTTTCGGTCATATTCATAATAATAATCATCCACTTCATAATAGTACATATTATTATTCGAATTATCTTTCAAGTCACGAGTATATTTTAGATTTCCTCCGCCAATAAAGAGCGAACCGGTGAAATGCAGTATATCTTCAGGATTAAAAATATATTCAAGAACCAAACCTCCATAACCCATTCCATTGATATACCAGGATGAATCTTGCTTAGTCAATTTTTCATACTTATAGGTTGTATCATTATATCCCCATGTGTATATTTCCTGAGAATATCCTTTTAATCGGTGATTCGACATTTGGCCGTATCCTGCCACACCAATAGAAAATTGATGATTAAACACGATGCTTCCTTTAGCTCCTAGGAAAAGTCCAATTTCGTCATTGAATTGTCCGGCTTCGGTTGCAAGTCCAAAATTATATCCGTAAGTAACAGGTGTTTTGAAAAGCAGGCTTGGTTCAGCTGCTTGGGCGTTATTATTTACATTTGCAAAGAGAATTGCAGCAACAAACAAAAAAACATATTTTGTTTTCATTTTTCATCTTGATTTAATTACACACAAATACGAAAATATACTTAATATTATTTTAGTAAATTCAAATTCCTTTAAAAAGGGTATTAAACCTGCTATTCATTTTATTAATTTGCAACTAAATGGAAAAAAGATTATAACAAAAAAAAATCCTTCAAATATCTTAATATTCAAAGGATTTTTTAAAATTGGGGGAAATAGTTTGAAAATTTTTAAATTAAGTTGAACTTCATCTCATCGGGGAAAGAATAATTTTCTTCGTGATTGACAATGAGCATATTTTCATTATCAGATGTGATAATACGCTCTACCTGTGCATTGATGTAAGAATTCCATTCAGCATATTCATGGTCACTCACACTTTCTTTGTTTTTCAATGACTTATAGGATTTCACATTTTTACCGACTTCAGCCGGTACAGCAACTTTTTTGTCCCAGGTAATTGAACAAGTAGCACCTGTATCTAATCTTTTGAAAATGAATTTTTGCTTTCCTTCACCTAAATTCAAACTTGGGTCGAAAAACATTTTATTTGCCACTCCGACACCTTCAGGGGCAGGAAATGCATCGAATATGATTGATTGCACAAGTGACAAATCACCGTAAGCAGGTACAGCAATTTTCAGATTTTCACGAGCAACTCTTTCGGTACCGTATAGTGCTTTTGCAGCAGCTTTTGCAATAAAGAATGCGGAGGTAACACCGGGACATACATGTCCGGTCATTTTTCCTAAATCAACTAAAGACAATGACACTAAATTTTCACCATGTTTTACGCCGATTTCCATAGCATGAGGATCTGTTACTTCTACGTATCCTGCTTGCAAATATAGGTCTTGCAAATTATCAAAAAAATTTATCATATTAATATTTAAGATTACAATTTAAAAAAAGAGAGACGTTTATATGCAAATGTTAGTTTAACCTAAATTATATAATTATTATTAAAATATTCTGTAAGTCCATTAGGTTTAACAACATTACAAACATTATAATATTTCTCATTAAACTTTTCATGAATTAATTTAAAATTTGTTAATTTTAAGAAATTTGAAATATTTTCGGTGAAAATTCGTTAATTTTGTGATTTATATATTGTATTATTTATATAATTTCATATAATAGAGGAATAAATGACCACATTCTTGCTACTCGCCTTAATAGCTATCTCCAGCTATTTCATTGGTTCCATACCATTTGGAGTAATTATCAGCAAACTTTTCTTTGGATTTGATATCCGTGAAAAAGGGAGCAAAAACATGGGCAGTACAAATACTTTCAGAATATTAGGTTGGAAAGCAGGTGTAGCAGTTCAGGTTTTGGATATACTTAAAGGTGTGTCAGCAGTGTTGTTAGCAGGATTCATTGGCAGTGGTCTGAATATTCCTAATCATTCGCCATTTTCAAATTCTACAATAATTGCTTTCTCAGCAGGAATTATTGCAATATTGGGACATATGTTTACAATATTTGCAGGTTTTCGTGGAGGAAAAGGAATAAATACTGCTATTGGTATGCTATTGGCAATTGCACCGGTGGACTTATTAGTGGCTATTGGAGTATTTTTAATTATCGTTTCTCTTTCAGGTTACGTTTCGCTCGGTTCTATGTTTGCAAGTTTAGCACTTCCTTCATCTCTTTTTGTAAGATATAATTTTTTCGGCATACATATTTCAGGTTATCTCTTTCTTATTTGGGCTTCTATTATACTTTCCGTATTGGTTATCTATGCACATCGCAGTAATATCAAACGTCTTTTGAAAGGTAAAGAAAATCAATTTTCAAAATTACAATTGATAAAAATAAAATTCTTACAGCCAAAGAATAAATAGTAATGGATCTTTTCAGGGAATTTAGCGAAGAAATGGAATTGAGGGATACAATACCCGTTATTGGTGCAGGCGGCTGGGGAACAGCTCTGGCAACTGTGCTTGTTGATAATGGCTATAAAGTAATTCTTTGGGCACGTGAACCCGAACTCGTTGAAGAAATTAATTCTCAGCACACAAATTCACTTTTTCTTCCGAATGCAATCCTATCAGAAAATATTACTGCAGAAAATGATTTATCAAAATTTGCAGATTTCCCTTTCTTCGTTTCGGCTGTCCCTACTCAGTTTATTCGAAGTACTTATTCTAATTGCGGATTTTCGCTTAAGCACAAAAAAGTCTTAAATTTAGCAAAAGGTATTGAGATCGGATCGCTTGATTTATGTTCCAAAATATTTGGTGATTTGGGTTTACCTTCGGAAAATTTTGCTGTTCTTACAGGTCCGAGCCATGCCGAAGAAGTTTCGAAAAGCACTCCTACAGCAGTTGTTACAGCTAGCGAAGACGAAAATTATGCTTTCTTCGTACAAAAACTTCTTTCCAATGAGAACTTTCGGGTTTATACATCTCACGATACAGTTGGCTGTGAGATGGGAGGTTCGTTGAAAAATGTAATTGCTGTTGCAGCAGGAATAATAGACGGACTGCAAATTGGAGATAATACTAAGGCTGCATTACTCACAAGAGGTCTTGCGGAAATCACCCGTCTTTCACTTGCTTTAGGGGCTAATGCTATGACATTATCAGGTTTGGCAGGTTTAGGAGATTTGTTCGTTACTTGCAATAGTATGCACTCACGTAATCGTAAAGTCGGCGAACTTTTGGGACAGGGAAAAAAACTCAGTGAAATTCTTACAATGATGAAAACTGTTGCTGAAGGTATTTCTACAACAAAATCATCTTATGAACTGAGTAAAAAACATAATGTGGAAATGCCTATTATCGAGAAAGTTCACGAAATTTTATTTGAAGATTTAGACCCTAAAATTGCAATAAAACAGCTTATGACTCGTGAAAGTAAGCACGAATGGTGGTGGTAATTTGAAAAATATTATAAAATTTACTTTTTTCCCGTTTTTAATGGGATTTTTTTTGTCCTTACAATCTTGTACAATTTTTGCACCAAGCAATCCTTTGATTGGTCCTACATCTTTTGAAAAATGGAGAAATTCTCAATACTGGGATGAAGGAGCATATTTTAATTATGATGCTCTTGGTACTGAAGTTTTTACATTTCAGAAATTTTTCAAGGAAGATAAATTCAAACTGGTGATTTTCGGTAGTATCTACTGTGATGAATGTCTGAAAAATATACCAATCTTGGTGAAAGTAACTGAAGCCGTTAGATTCCCTCAGGATAAAATCCTATTTTACGGATTGGATGAATATAGTACGGAACCTACTAAATTTTATAAAAAATTCGATGTAGGCATCACTCCTGCTGTATTCTTGGAATTTGATGACGGTCAAACCTACAGAGTTGAAAGAGGTCTTGATTGGTTAAAATCTATTAATCAGGTACTTCTTAGCAGATTTGCACAAATACAGAAAGAAGAACACAGGAAGGAAAATGAACAAAGAGATTAGTTATTTTCTAATTTTTACAATTTTACTCTTTGGATTAATTTCTTCCCAAAATACTTTTGCCCAATGCGGATGTATGAGCAGCTTATCTGTCGGGACATTATCGCCGAATATTGGTTCATCTTCAACCGGAACTATGCGTCAGGGACATCTTTTCACCAATTTAGCGGGGAATTACATTTTTGGGGATAAATATTGGTCGGACTGGGATGAGGTACCTGCTCAAACTGTAAAGCAATTCGAAAATTATTCTATTTTTCTGCTAACATCTCTTGGTATTACTAATCACCTCACACTTGATATGAATTTAGGGTATGTCCTGCGGAATTATATTAATGCTCCCCCATTTGAATATAATCGCAGCGGATTGAATAATCTGGAAGTACTCGGGAAATATAATTTGTACTATAATCCTCGCAGTGATTTTGAAATCACAGGTGGATTGGGCGGTAAGATTCCTTTGCAAATGGTGTCCGATACAAATTATAAATATACTCAAACTTCACAAGGTGCTTTTGCAAGCATATATCAGATTTTCTTGCATAAAGGATTCAAAGAAAGTGAAATCCATCTTTTCTTAATTCACCGTGGTGAATTATCTGTAAAAAATTCAGCAGATTATCTTTACGGTCCTTATTTCATTAATTCCCTAATTACTACCAAACCTATCAGCGATAATTTTATCGGATTAGTTGAATTGAAAAATGAATTGAAATTGCAAGATGAAAATGCAGGAGTGATGAATTATGATTCAGGCTTTATGAACCTGATTCTTTCTCCCCAAATTATCTTTTCAGTTTCGAACTTCACTTGCGGCATTAAGTATGAATTGCCAATCCTTCGTTACTATCATGGCTCTCAGGCTTCGAAAAATTATTCCCTGAACCTGAATATTGGTTACACAACTAAAATCTTTTGATTTCCCAGGATATTATTCAAAACAATTTTTGCGATGCAAGTTGGTAGCTTATTTTCCTATTATTCTGAGCGACTCTACAAATATTAACTATGAGATAGAATAACTATTTCTTACGTTAGCATTTCAAGACAAGTGACCCTGTCTCTACAATTGCACAATAATCATGCTTTCAGCATATTTGAAGATGGAATTTACACCAAAAAATAGTGAAAAAATATATATATCTTTTTTCTCCAGACAAATTATTTTCGTATTGTTTTAAAAATAAATAAAAATATATAACGTATTTTTTATTATACAAACATATTATTGGAGATTTATATGAAGATTTCTAAACCTATACTAATTATAATAATATTCGCCTTTTTTTTACAGATTACTCCTACTTTTGTCTCAGCACAAAGCGAAGCCGGACGCCTCGCTTTCGGTATAAACGCAGGTGGAGTGAAATACTGGGGTGAATTTACCGACAATCAATTTTGGCTTGGTGGAGATTTATTTTTTCGCTATAATATAATCCCCGAAGTTTCTTTGATGGCTACAGGCGGTCTTGCTCAGTTAAGATACAAAACAGGAAATGACGTGATCGCACTTTATCCGAATTATTTCGGTCAGGATAAAGAGGTAGGTGACTTCTACGAAGGAACTAATGTGAAAATAAATCCGAAAAATCAGGTACGACTTTCGACCTATGAATTATATGTAACGTTGAACCTATTTCCACATGAAACTTTTGTTCCATATATATTCGCCGGAGGGGGAATACTGAATTGGGAACCCCGTTCAGGAGATACAGGGTATGACGGACCATTGCCAAATAATATTAATGGTGTTTATGAGAAAACTAAATTTGTTATACCTGTTGGTGTGGGATTTGAATCATACCTCACAGATAATTTGGTGTTAAACGGAAGAGGTACCCTAAGATTTACCGGAACGGATTATTTGGATGATTTGCAAATTGAGGGTTCTGATAATGATATATTCTTAACTTTTGGTTTAGGAGTTTCCTATTATATATTGGGAGATGCAGATTACGATAAAGACGGACTTACTAATGACAGAGAACGTATCTTGGGAACAGACCCGCAGAATCCTGATACCGATGGTGACGGATTAACTGATGGCAGGGAAGTAGAAAAAATCAAGAGTAATCCGCTAAATCCCGACACAGATGATGATGGATTGAACGATTACGAAGAAGTTATGCAATACCTTACCAACCCTCTTAGCAATGATTCTGACCAAGACGGCCTGAGAGACGGGGAAGAAATTTCACGTAAACTTGAACCTCTTAATCCCGATACTGATAATGACGGGCTGCTAGATGGTGATGAAGTTATTAAATATATGACTGATCCACTAAAGCCGGATACTGATGGTGATAGTTTGACAGACGGTAATGAAATCCTAAGATATGATACTAATCCAAAAGCATTAGATTCCGACAAAGACGGTTTAAATGACGGAGATGAAGTGAATAATTACAAAACTAATCCTTCTCTGGACGATACTGACAGCGATGGTCTGAAAGACGGTATGGAAATTAACCAATATAAGACAAACCCTCTCAAACCTGATACTGACGGAGATATGCTGAACGATGGTGATGAAGTAAATAAATACACAACTGATCCTATGAAAGTTGATTCTGACGGAGATGAATTAGGCGATGGTGATGAGGTAATGAAATACAAGACTAATCCATTAGTTGCAGATTCAGATATGGATGGGCTCAAAGATGGTGCTGAACTTATGACTTATAAGACAAATCCACTAGATGCTGATACCGATAAAGATGGATTGAAGGACGGTGAGGAAATACTAACTTACAAAACTAATCCATTAAAAGCAGATACTGATTCCGATGATTTGTCTGATGGCGAAGAAGTGCTGAAGTACAAAACCAGTCCTTTGCTGGCTGATACTGATAATGACAAACTTACAGATGGAACAGAAGTAAACAAAGTGAAAACTAATCCACTGAATCCCGATACAGACGAAGACGGAGTGATTGATGGCGAAGATGATTGTCCGCTCGTAGCAGGCGAAAGAAGTGATATTAAGGGTAAAAACGGTTGTCCGCTCCCTCCAAAAATTGGCACAAAAACTGATTTCCCAGATATACTTTTCATTGTAAATACTGATAATTTTAACTTTGAACTTCCTGCAACTGTAACAAGTCTTGCTAAGGTTCTTGCTTACGTTAAACAATGCGAAGGTTTGCAGATTATGATTGAGGGACATGCTTCCTCAGAAGGAAATGCAAAAAGGAATCAGGAATTATCTGATTTAAGAGCTAAAAAGGTTAAATCCTGGCTTATTGAACAAGGAGTGAATCCTGAAAAAATATTCGGTACGATTGGTTATGGTTCATCTCAGCCGAAAGTTAAAGAACCTACCGGAGCTGAACTTAAAAAAATGGCAAAAACTGATATCGAAAATATTAGGAAACAAAACAGAAGGATAACCATAAAGGTTACTAAAACTTGTGATTAATCAAATATTATTGTAAGCAATGTAGAGACTTCACTTGTGAACAACACCCTATTAGTTAGACAAAACTATTAGGGTGTTTTTTTATGAACACACCCCTAAATCCCACTCCTAAAAGAGAGGAACTTTAATTTGTGCTGTCATTCTGAGCGACCAGCCAAGAATCCAAGGCTGTTTTCATTTAAAATTCATAATTTAAAATTCATAATTAATATTTTCGTATTATTTCATAATTTTGTTATTATTTAAAGTATTGATTATTAATATCATTGGAGATATTATTATGAAAACTCCTCTTTTTATTCTGGTTTCTCTTGCAGCGATTTCTCTCATCATATCAGGATGCTGCACAACCCACACTCAATCTTATTCTTATAAAATTTGGGTCCCGGTTTATAAAAGTTACGATGAGATAAGGAATGGAGTAAAAACCCTTTCTTCGCATGATTTTCAAAGTCCCGGTAAAATATATACTTACGGAAATTACCTCTTCGTAAATGAAAAGGGCATAGGCATTCATATCATTGATAATGCTGACCAGAAAAATCCGAAATTTATTTCATTCATCAATATTCCCGGCAACTATGATATAGCAGTTAGGGGAAATGTTCTTTATGCGGATAGCTACATTGACTTATTGGCTTTCAACATTTCTAATCCATCTGCTCCGGTGCTGGCTAAAAGGATTGAGAGTATTTTCCCGAATCCTTTGGATAATACCGGGCAATACGCTGACCCCGAAAAAGGCATATTAGTTGAGTGGCTGGAAAAGGATACGACATATACTTATTCTTGGGATGATTGCGATGGTTCAAATCCAATTTCTTATGGTCCTAATTATGATGGTGGTTTAGGTGGAATGGAATCCGACGGTGGCGGAGCAGGAACAAAAAGTACTCTTCCAAGCGGTAAGGGCGGTTCGATGGCTCGGTTCACTCTTGTCAGCAATTACTTGTACATTGTGGACCAATCATCACTTCAATCAGTAGATATAAGCAATCCTCTCGACCCGAAAGAATGGTCAAAAATAAATATTGGCAGAGGCGATATCGAAACAGTTTATCCTTTCAAAGATAAATTGTTTATCGGATCAATGACAGGAATGTATATTTATGATATCAGCAATGCCTGGAATCCTCAATATGTAGGGCAATTCCTGCATGTCAGAGCTTGCGATCCTGTAGTTGCAGACGATAAATATGCTTATGTTACGCTTAGAGCCGGAACCAGTTGTGGAGGAATTAATAATCAGCTGGACGTTCTGGATATATCCGACTTAATGTCCCCAAAATTGCTGAAAAGCTATCCTATGCAGGAGCCTGCCGGATTGGGATTGGATAATAAGACATTAATGATTTGCGACGGACGTGCCGGCTTGAAAGTTTTCAATGTAGAAAATCCTTTAAATATGCAGATTTTGGATTGGGAAAGTGGTATGAAAACTTATGACCTGATACCGATGGGTGATTATGCTATTGTAAGCTGCGAGGACGGAATTTACCAGTATTCATACGCTGACCCGAAGAATCTAATTTTACTCAGCAAAATACCGATTAAGAAATAAGATGCCTCAGTGAACTTATGTTCAACCTGATTTATTGTAGGGAACACGAATGCGTGTTAACTACGTTTTGTAGAGGCGGGGATTTCCCCGCCTTTTTTCTTTTTCCTCCATTTTCAAAGTCCCGACAAATTGGGATTTACAAGGGGCTAGGGGGTTTTTTGTTTACGACACACCCCTAAATCCCACTCCTAAAAGAGAGGAACTTTAATTTGTGCTGTCATTCTGAGCAAAGCGAAGAATCCATGCTGTTTGGTATTTATAAGAAATGCAACCACCCCGTCTCCCGATTTCATCGTGAGCCACCCCTCCAAATGAGGGGAATTTTTCCTTGTCATTCCTGCCTGTCCCGAAGAAATCGGGGTGAAAGCAGGAATCCAGCGGCTGTTATTCCCACTCTTTCAAGTGGGGGTTAGGGGGTGTGTCGTTCATAATTCAAAATTCTAATTTATAATTCGTAATACATAATTCATATTGTGCTTTTGACTTGATTTTTGTAAGTTTGTAATTGGTAAAAATATATTTATTTTTACATTTTTTATATTAAGACTTTATCAGTCGCAATGATTTATATTTTTGTAATTAATTAAATTGAAAAAATGAATAAATCTACAATAACGAAATTTCTGAACTATTTCAAATACGAGCAGCTCCAGACTATTTGCAAGGAAAGTGAACTTGATTTCGGCGGTCGCAAGGCTGAACTGATCGAATTAATTATTCATTCATCCAAAGAAGATATCAACGTAATTCTTGGTAAAATTGAGCTTGAATTTCTGCAAGAATACTGCAGCAAATACGATATTCCTGTCCGTAAATCAAAAGTGCAAGTTCAATCCGAAATCAAGAAAAAATTAAGTTCTTTGGATTCAGTTTCCAAATTGCAGAAGAAAGCAAAAAGAACTAAATTGAATAAAGCAAAGATTTTCGAGGAATAATAGGAAAGGAAATATGGGAAGAAATTTGTAAGTTTGTAATTGGTGAAATAATATTTATAGTTCTATGTAAATAATTATGTTAATCCAAAATGATAATGATAGAAATTCCCCTCCTTCGGAGGGGTGTCCCGATGCAATCGGGACGGGGTGGTTGAATTCCGAACAAACAGAAGAAAAATTTTTTCAAGTGGAAGATTTATTTAATTCCCCTCCTTCGGAGGGGTGTCCCGATGCAATCGGGACGGGGTGGTTTGTAATCAAAAATATCCAAATTAAACCTTCC
>Ga0154569_162_pt2 | contig 15848 bp, 17 predicted proteins | sample RifGroF2_FD_115998 | JGI IMG/M metagenome (GOLD analysis project Ga0154569, IMG submission 115998) | Ignavibacteria bacterium GWF2_33_9
AATAATTTTTGGTAAAATCTGGTAAAAATCTTTTATTTCAAATACATTTTTTGCAATATTGATGAATTCTAATTGTTCAGTAAAAAAGCGTCTGATAAGTGAAACAATCATTCCCATCAGTTGCGGAGATTGTTCTTTTGTTGTATACGGTACTCTTTTGTAATATCTCCTGATTTGTTCACTAATGTCGAACAGTGAAGCATTAGGGTCATTCAGAGTTTTTGTTACTAATTTTCCATTTTCTTCATTTATCCATCTTTCAATTTGGCTAATTACAAAGTCTTCAGAAAAATATCTTCCAGCTAATTCAAAAATCTCTGCGGAAATATGATAAATTTGCTCTAGTACTTGTCTTTTGGTGGGTCTGTTTGTTTCGAAAGATAAATTTTCAAGTTCATCAATTCTGGAACCTAATTTTTCAAAAATTTCTGTTGATTCTTTAATACCCTTTATTACAAGCATATTCAACATTTTTCTTGAAATAATTGAATATAGATTCCTGTCTGTTTTCATTAAATGCTCCAAAACAATGGACGATTGAGTCTTTCGCCCTTTTTGCATTATGATTCTTTCTTTCTCGATTTCATCAAGTGAATTTGCAATTTTTTGAAGGAATAAGAAATTAGCAATTTTCTCGGCAAATAACTCTATAGCCATCGTGAGCTTGATATCCAACATTTTGCATCTGACATTTTCATCAATTTCTTCATTAAAATAATAATATATTTTTCCTAATTTTATATTATTGGTTTCCAATTGAAATTCATAGCAATAATCAGTTTCTAAAAATGTTTTGGATAAAAAATCTTTTTCAATAATTGATAATTTTATGGAATTTATCTTTTCATTAATTGAAGACATATAATCAATAATTGATTGTATTTTCTCATCAAAAGTTAATTCCATATTATGAAAAATGCTGTTAATTTGCCCGAACAGACTTTCGTGAATTTTGGCCATAATGTATATAATTTTAAATTTTGAATACTTAAAAAACGTGAATATAATAAATTAATTTGAATTAACATTAGAATTAATTATTATTAATTTTTCTTAAAATTTTTCTTTGATTTTCAATAGTTTGTTAAATAATTTGTTTAATTTTGTATGTATAAAATTATGAAAAAACAAAAACTTTACAAAAATTAAGTAAAGTTCATTTAAAAACTAAAAAACAAGTAAAATTTAGAGGAAAAAATGGCTGATTCTTCTTTCAATCCATTCAAAATGGCACAGCAGCAATTCGACGCAATTGCTGAACAATTAAATTTAGATCAAGCAACTCGTGATTTTTTAAGAAATCCTGACAGAGAATTTCAATTTAATATTCCGGTTCGCATGGATGATGGTTCTTATAAGGTATTCCGTGGATTTCGTGTTCAACACAGTGATGCACGTGGTCCTTCAAAAGGTGGTATTCGTTTCCATCCTCAGGAAACAATTGACACAGTTCGTGCATTGGCAATGTGGATGACTTGGAAAACTGCTGTTGTTGATATCCCTCTTGGCGGTGGTAAAGGTGGCGTGATTTGCGACCCTCACAACCTTTCAATGAGAGAACAAGAAGGAATCGCTCGTGGCTGGGCTCGTCAGATTGCTCGCAATGTGGGCCCTGTTCAGGACGTTCCTGCTCCTGACGTTATGACTACCGGTCAGCATATGGTTTGGATGCTTGATGAATATGAAAGAATTACTGGTACAAAAGCTCCTGGTATGATAACAGGTAAACCTGTTGGTTTAGGTGGCTCTTTGGGTCGTACGGAAGCAACTGGTTACGGAGTTATGTATACAGTTCGTGAAGCTTGTAAAAAACTCAATATTGACATTGCAAAAACTACTGCTGCTTTCCAAGGATTTGGTAATGTTAGCCAATATGCTGTGGATTTGTACACTAAATTAGGTGGTAAAGCTATTGCTGTTTCTTGTTGGGATCACGAAGATAAAAAATCTTATACTTACAGAAAAATGTCTGGCCTTACTTTCGAAGAATTAATCAAAGTTACTAACAAATTTGGCGAAATCGACAAAGCAAAAGCTCAGGAAATGGGATTCGAAATTCTTCCGGGCGATGCTTGGATTGAACAAGCCGTTGATATCTTAGTCCCTGCTGCAATCGAAAATCAAATCACTAAAGATTCGGTAATGAAAATTGCTCCAACAGTAAAAATAGTTGCTGAAGGTGCTAATGGACCTACTACTCCTGAAGCTGATGAAGTTTTGAAGTCACGTGGTATATTGAATATTCCTGACTTTTTGGCAAATGCAGGTGGCGTAACTTGCTCTTATTTTGAACAAGTTCAATGTAATATGAATTATTTCTGGACTAAAGAAGAAGTTCTTGATAAATTAGACCAAAAGATGACTGCAGCTTTCCATGCAGTATATAACTTGGCTCAAGAACGCAAAATATATATGAGAGATGCTGCTTACTTGATTTCCATTTCAAGAGTAGCTGAAGCTTGCAAATTACGTGGCTGGGTTTAATCATATCAATTCAATGTTTTCAATTATTAAAAAAGGGGCGTTAGCCCCTTTTTTAGTGAATTATAAATTTGTTAATTGATATTATTTTCTCTTGATTTTTCAAGATGAGGAAATATGTTCCTAAGTTTATATTCCTTGTATCAATTTGCAATAATGTTGATATACTTGAAAAGTAGCTATCTAAATTATAGTATTTCCTTCCCATTAAATCAATTACTTCCAAAGTGTAATTATTCTCGTCTAAACCTGAAAGCATCACATTTAGTGATTCACTTTTATGTGCAGGATTAGGATAAACTTTTAGATGTTTATTCATTTCATTATCATCAGGGATGCTGTTTAAATGCCCTACATATTTATACAAAAAACTTGATGAAGCCGTTACATAGATTGAATTTATCTCAGGCCAACATGCTTGGTAAAACATCAAATAGTACCATGTAGTATCCAATTCAGATTGTTCATGAGAGTAATTTTCAACCTTCTGGAAATCCCAGCGCTGCCCCCCATCAATTGATTTGATTAATACATATGTCGGACCAAAAGCAATTACATTTAATGAATCAAAATATTTAATTCTATAAATTCCTTGATTTTGAATTTTAAATAATGTATCCCAATTATAACCTCCGTCCCGAGTTCTAATTATATAACGATAAGGGATACTGTCTATCATCCTCTCAATCACTCTGGTAAAATCGTATTTTGATAAAGTTTCGGTATTAAGGAAACCGCTAAAGCCATCTGTTACCGGTAATTTCTCCCATTTTTTTTCTCTAATATAATACAACATAGGTTTCGTGATCATTTTGTTTTCTTCATTGAAAAAAGGGAAAAAAATTGTATTAGAATCGATTATTTGAATTTGATGATAATAATCATACAGATTTTCTTCAAGGAACTGCATTTGTTCCCAGGATTTACCTTTGTCAGTTGTTGTAAATCGTTTGTTTTCTATTTGCGGGTAACCGGTTAAGGTATTCCATAATGATTTAACAATTGGATCTCTGCCTAAGAAAAAATAATAGGTAATGTTGACACTATCATATATTTTTTCCCAATTCTTACAATTATCTTTACTAAAAAGTGTAAGTCCTTTATTGCAAGCGATAAGGCAAGAATCTTTAGAAATGTAATACATTTCTTCAAATTGATGATTGGGAAAATAATATTGTTTTTTCCCATTAGTATCAATATAAGTATAAGAAGTATCAACATAAGAAGTTTCCCAATTATATCCGCTGTCAGTAGAATTTTGAATTACATATCCATTATCTGAAGTCATTTTAATTAAAACTCTTACTGCATTTAAACTATCAATATATTGAATTTTATGAAGAGAAAGGCTGCTATATGGATTGTCAGTCTTATGTCTATAATCCGTCAAACTATCGATACAAATAAAATCAGGTTTCTTTAAAGAGTAACAATCAACTACAGTAAAAAATAATTGAAATAATAAAAAAGTTATTATTTTTAATTTCATAATTTACCTAACAATTAATAATTTCCCTTTATAGAAAATATTATCCTTTTTATAGATGTAAAAGTAAGCTCCAGATTTCAAATGGTTTATGAATTTTTCGATTTTTCCTTTAGAAATTTCATTAGATTTATACAGAATGTTACCATTTAAATCAATAACGGAGAATTCATCAATTCCTTCTATACTTAATTTTTCCAACAAGGAATTGCTATTTTCTTTAATAACAATTTCTTCTTCATTTACAGAAATTTTTTGCATCCCAGGTGGTATTACTACATTTACAGTCCAATTTGCACAATTAGGGAAACAAGTTGCAATGGGGACATTAGGATATTCGAGAATTTCACAATTATCGTCAGGTGTACTTACACTGGTTGTAGTTATACTATGAACTCTATATCCACATAATCCATCTGGACATGAATATTCGTAATTTACTGTATATTCATGTAGACAACAAGAAGAACCTTCACAAGCAACGACATGATGTGAAAAAGGACCTGCCGTTGAAGATGTTAATTTTACACAATTCACATTGTAAAATTCAATCCCTTCATAGTCACCTTCATGATCAATCCCTAATGAATTTTTAACTTCATCACTATTGAATATATGAGCCAGAATCGCCTCTTCAACTTGATCTGGACATCCACAATTATCATCCCAAGCATAATCTTGTAAATAAACTTTCAAACTATTGTTCTCATTTGTGTAACAATAACTAACATATATTTCACAATATTCAACAAGTGGAATTATTGAACATGAGTGACTAAATGTTGTACCATATGGACAAGTTCAAGTCAAAGGATTAAGTTCCGGGCAATCAACTGCATACATAGTCGATTTACTAGATAAAGTAATTATGAATGCTATAATAAATATCGAAATAATTTTTGTTATGTTTCTCATTAGATTTCCGCTTAAATCAATAATTTAAAAAATAAATATTTAATTTCAATTTCTCCTTTCTCCGATATTAGTAGTGCTTTTAGGGTGTAACTACTTTACCGGTAACTAAAGGAAGAGGAATTCTTTCTCCATAATGTATTTCTTCTGATTTTCGAAAGGAATTTTGTTAACATTCTGATGGAAACTTTCTCTGTAATTTTCATCTGATTTTTTCTCGGATTTTTCTGCGGTCCAGATACAATAAATTTCGTCTGAATCTTCACTGCGTAAGCATGTAAGCATGTAAGCATGTAAGCATATAAGCATATAAGCATGTAAGCATATAAGCATATAAGCATGTAAGCATATAAGCATATAAGCCCTTCTTGCGCCTACTTCAGAATTTATTGCAATATTAATAAGCTAATCTTCCATTTCTTGGACATTTCGTGTAACATAATAAATCAGCAATTGCAATTTACGAAAAACAATTAAATATTAAACAACAGATCTAAATTATTTTTTCAAATTGCAAGTCCTCATATATACTAAACACAAAAATTGGTCAAAAATTACATTTAATGTAAAAAAAATGTTTTTCTTATTTTATCTCTTCATTTGCTCATTTTTCTTATTTTTGAATTATATATTATTTTTAAATAAAACCAAAATTTTTGAATGAAAATAACTAATAAGCTTCCAGTGAAAAATTCTAAAGTAAACATCAAAGAAAAACTTGAATTGTTCCATGATTATTGGAATCCTAGAATTGTTGGAGAACTGAATGGTCAGTACGTAAAACTTGCAAAGTTCAAAGGAGAATTCATCTGGCATAAGCACGAACATGAGGACGAACTCTTCTTAGTAATTGACGGTGAATTTGATATGGAATTTCCAGATAAAACTATAACTGTCAAAGAAGGTGAATTTTTAATTGTATCAGCTGGAGTTGAACACCGTTCTGTTGCCCGGAAGGAAGTTTCAGTATTAGTTTTTGAACCTCAATCAACAATTAATACCGGTGAAGTTAAAAATGAACGAACAAAAGAAGAACTTGAAACTATTTAATAATGAGATTCGCTTCTTGAGCGAAAATATTTTTTAATTTTATTCTTCATTCTTTTTTTATTTATTTTTAAAGGATACAAATATGTCGAAAACAAGTGTTTACTTGAATTTCCCGGGAACTACTGAGGATGCTTTCAACTTTTACCAAACAATTTTTGGTGGCGAAAATATGGGATTTATGCGATACGGAGATATGCCTAATCCTGAACAACCTTTACCTGATGAACTTGCACAAAAAATTATGCACACCGCTCTGCCTGTAGGTGATATGATTTTGATGGGTGCTGACGCTATTGAAGGTTTCGGACCTCCAATAATTTACGGTAATAATTTCTCAATTTCTGTTTCTGCTGAAAGTAATGCGGAAGCAGACTCACTTTTCGGAAAGCTTGCCGATGGCGGAATTATTACAATGCCAATGCAAAATACTTTCTGGGGCGATTATTTCGGGATGTGTACAGATAAATTTGGAATAAACTGGATGGTAAGCTTTGCTTTGCCTAAAGAATAAATTCTTCCTATATACCAGATAAAAACAAAGGGGCGTTAGCCCCTTTGTTTTTTGTGTTTTTATGGTTTTGTTATGTATGGTGGTTTTGGAGTATCTTTATCTATAGCATTAATTTCCATATCTTCGAAAAGTAACGATGGACAATTAATACTTGCTCCTACATAAGATGAACCACCGGTCATAAATGGAGAAATAACTGCAGGTGCTAATAAATTTTGAACATAAGCTGTTTTGCCTGCATAAATTATATCTTTAAATGACTGAGGGCTTACAGAATTAATCTCAACACTACGAATTAATTCTTCCATTCCATTAGGGTATATTTTATAAGCTTCCAAAACAGGAATCCCCTTTTGGGAATTAAAATACATAGACTGACCAAAGGTTTCACTCATAAGTCCCGTTGCCTGAATATTTTGATTCATAACTTTGCGTATAATTATACCGAAAGGTAACTCCCTCTGATTCACAAGTTGAAGTAATTTTTCTTTCAATTCTTTATCCGAAAGTGTTTTTATTGGGTCCGGGAATACTACCAAATTACTGTACATCGCTGCACCATTCCTTTTATGAGCATTTGATTTGTATATTCTTTTAACAGGTATTCGCTCATTAAGCAATGTTTTAAGATAGCCATTTTCAACAAGAGTTATCCTATTTGGTTTTAAACCTTCATCGTCAATTATATAATATCCAAGTAATTCAGTTTTCTTATATTTTGCTTCATTTGGGACATCAAATACTGACAAAAATTCCGGTAGGACTCTACCTCCGATTTTCTTTTGGAATGCCATACTTTTGTCATTTCCACCGATTGAAAATCCTTCGGAAAGCGGTTGTCTTTGAGCAATCAAATTAGGTGCAAAAACTTGTGAAAAAATTTCTGTACTTGCCTGGTCTTCAAATAAAACCGGACCATTGTACGAATCATCCAAAGTATTTACCTTGGTCATATAAGTCAATTTCACAGCAAGTTCATTTATTGCTTTCCTCAAAGAATCTTCTTTCGGAAGATTATTCGGATTTTGCGAATATACCGAATAATGTTCAGCTAATGGAATACCTTTTTCAGTTTGTGTATAGGCAACTACTTCCAGTCCAGTCTGCATCTCATCTTTAACATATTCCATTCCCTCACTATTCACATAATAAGTCCTCACAGGAATATATTCCGTGGATACTTTGGATACAAAAATCTTAGGAAAAGAAGTGAAAATGTCACTCAAATCCTGAACTAATTTTTTAAATTTAAGAAAATCAAAATCAGGAGTATTAATCGTATCGATACTTACTGTAGGATTAATTTTCGAAAAATCTGGAATTGTATCCTTTCTGATAATATTTTTCAAGGAAGCAGTTTTTTTGGCATAAACTTCAGATGATTGCTTGTAAGCTGCATCTGTAGCTAACCACAATTCTCTGCGTAAAACATCATAATTCAAATCTACAGGTAGAGTTCTACGAGTATAATTTTCCTCATCATCAGTACTGCCAAAAAATGAAAATCCAACATCAAAGAAATTAGAATTGTCAAATTCATAGTTCCCTACTCTTACACCAACATTTAATGTATTGTATAATTTAGAATTATTATCTACTATGTTTCCAAGGGTTGCCGATATATTATTAGCATGAGTAGACCTTAATGTATATTCGATGTAATACGGTCTTTCCAGATTTTCCAATTTTAATTCCTTCATTTCTCTTTGCAATTCATCTTTCATTGCTTTCAGAATTTCTTTAGTATTCAAATCATTTGCAGTAGAAGTTGAAAAAGATATGAGAAAAATTGCAAATGCGAAATATGTAGTTTTCAATATATTTTTAAAATTCATTCTTATATCTCCTATGGTGCATCAATTAATGGTGGTTTTGCCTGTGACTTCAATTTTTTCTGTACTTCAATTCTGGAAACAAGTAGAGTTGGCGAAGATGCCGAAACAGGCACTCCACCTGATTCTGCACCACAAACCCCATTAAAAGTATCAAAATCGTCTCCTGTTGCAACGATATTTGCGAAAGTTGTAAGCGGCGTTCCAATTAAATCCACACCTCTCACCAATTCATCCGGTCTTCCATCAACGAATATTTTATAAACAACAAGCGGAGTAACATTAAAGGCATTTGGAATTGAACGATTTGTAAAAGTAAATCCACCCGACACGTCATCAAAAAAGAGACCATATTCTTTGCCTTGTTCTTTTGCAATTTCACGTAATTTATCTTTCAATTCGTTTATAGTATTTGTTTTGCTGGATTCTACAATAAGATTTGACTGACGTGTTACTGGTGAATATCCGGCGGCTTTGCGTCCATGACCATTTGAATGACTAAATCCTTCGATTGGAGTTCTAGACATTAGGAAGTTTTCGAACACACCATTTTTGACAACTTCAGTTGTTTTCGATTTTATTCCCTCATCATCGTAAAGATAATAACCTGCAAGCAAAGTATGATTTAGTTCTCGCTTGTTAGGGTCGAATGTTATACTCATAAAATCAGGTAGAATCTTTTCTCCAACAGATTTTTTGAAGGTTTGGCTTGAATTAGGGTCCTTCTCACGATGACCTTCTACTCTATGACCGAAAATTTCATGAAAAAATACTCCTGATGCACGTCCGGAAAGCATAGCAGGACCCGTAAATGTTTCTGCGTAAGGTGCTGTTCTTAGTCGGTCTAACAAATTAATAATTTCATCAATTGAATTTGCAATCACTTCCTCTTTTGGCAGTGAATCTGGAGTAAATGCAAAAAAGCTGCGATAGAGCGGTAAACTCATACCATCATCTGCTTTAGTTGAGGCATTCACGTAAATATAAAAGTAATTTTCGTAAGTTTGAATTTGTGTTCCTTCGCTTGACACGATAGTTTTACGATTAGAATTCCCAATTAAACTTACAGATGAATTAAGTATCCACTTATAAGGAGTAAATTTTGCGGAAAGTCTTTCCAGCATAGGTTTAAAATTGTTAAACTCAACATTTATCAATTTACCGTTCTGGAAAAATTTCACAGGTTTTTCTTGCGAAAAATCTGCTGATGTATCATCTTCCTGTACTTTTACTTTACTGTTCGTAATTGCTTTTTCGTACTTTTCTGTAGCACTTTTATATGCTTTATCTGTAGCAAACCACATTTTATTAACTATTGCTTTTTCATCGTCAGCAAATGGTAATTCAATTCTTCCAAAACTTGAATTGAAATTCAGTGGATTACCACGAATTAAGTGATTATTATCAAAGTTGTAATCTCCAACTCTTACTTGTATGTCCAGCATTCTAAGGCTATCCATTGATTCCGTGCTTATAACACCTAAAGTGCTGCTTATCCTTGCCTGATGTGAATCCGTAATATAATAAGAAATGAAATAAGGAGGATATTGCTGGTTTTGCAATTCTCCAATTACTCTGTTTATTTCATTTTGACTTATTTTCACAAGGAAGGGTGTCTCGGCAAGATTTTGGCCATTCAAATTTAATGTAACCAAAATTAAAGCCAAAATTATTATATATTTCATTAATATCCTGTTTTATTTTGTTGACAAAGTTCTGTTAACACACTATTAGTGGATTTTGGGTGCAGGAATGCGATCTGCATATCATGTGCACCTGGCACAGCATTTTCATTAATCAATGAGAAATTCATATTCTTAAGTCTGTCTAATTCATCATTTACATTATCAGTCTCAAATGCAATATGATGAATACCCTCACCTTTCTTTTCAATAAACTTTGCGATTGGAGAAGTTTCATCAATTGCTTGAGTGAGTTCCAAAATGACATTTCCTACTTTGAATGAAGCAACTTTTACTTTTTGTGCAGTAACTTCTTCCATATGAATTTCGGAAACCTGAAATAATTTTTTGAAAGTATCAAGAGATACTTCCAGATTTTTAACCGCAATACCAATATGATTGATTGATTTAATCATTTTTAACCTAAATTTTTTGCAACATTTTCCAAATCATCCTGAGAATTTATGCCTTGAATTTCTTCAAATTTACCTATATTGAAAGCCTGAACATTTTTTCCGGCTTTTTTGTTTATCTCAATGATATCGGTCAAATAGAACTCGCCCTGAGCATTTTCATTCTGTATTAACCGAAGACTAGAAAAAAGTAAATCTTTCTTTACTAAATAAATACCTGAGTTTATTTCATCAATGAGTCGTATACGTTCATCTGCATCCTTTTCTTCTACAATTCTTTCGAAATCACCATTTTTTGTTCTCACAATTCTTCCGTAACCAAATGGATTTGGAGCTATACTCGAAAGAACAGACAAATCTGCTTCCGACAATTTATGAAGTTTCAAAAAATTAGTGATAGTGAATTCACTCAAAAGAGGGACATCACCTGAAAGGATAAGCACATTTCCATTAAATTCATTTAACAGTATTTCTGACTGCTGTACAGCATGACCAGTTCCTAGCTGTTCTGCTTGAACCGCATATTTCAGGGTGTTATTACTTAATTTGTGAGAAAAAATATTTAAAAAATTAATGACTTTTTCTCTATGATGTCCAACGATACTAATTATGGGATCTGCTTGTACTTTCATAGAAAGAACCAAAACATATTGCAAAAGTGGAATTTGTTTCAATTCAACAAGTACTTTCGGCAAATTAGGATTATTCATCCTTTTACCTTGACCTGCCGCTAAAATGATAATTGCAAGATTTTTATCAGCCATAGTATATGTAAATGTGAAAATTAATTAGTCAAAATTTACCATACTACTCGCTTACTTTAGTTCCGGCAATTACTTTGTGAGAAATTGATGAAATATTATTTTTACTGTCAACAAGTACTATGGTAGGAGTGAAAGAAGTTAATTCTTCATCCGATACAGATGCATAAGAAATAATGATAATTTTATCGCCAAGAGCAACTTTGCGAGCTGCTGCACCATTCAGGCATATTTCTCTTTTCCCTGGTATTCCTTCAATAACATAAGTTTCGAAGCGTTCTCCATTATTTATATTCAAAATGGAAACCTGTTCATATTCCATTAAATTTGCAGCATCCATCAATTCTCTATCAATTGTGATACTGCCTTCATAATTCAAATCTGCATCAGTAACTGTTGCTCTATGAATTTTTGATTTAAAAAGATATCTTTGCATTAAATACTTATCTCAAATTTTCAAGAATTATAAACGAAAATGATGGATTTTAATTTATAGTATTATTATAATTTAATTATACAATAAATTTTAATCAAAATTGTCTTTACACCTTGTCATTTTTTAAGTCCCTATTTTTAATATAATTTTATAATATAATATGAGTTCAAAATCTACTCCTGATATTTACAACTTAAATCGTTTTATCACAGCTCAAGAAAATATATACGAAATAGCATTAAATGAAATTAAATTAGGCAAAAAACACAGCCACTGGATGTGGTTTATTTTCCCACAAATCGCAGGTTTAGGTGAAAGCGAAAAATCTAAAGAATTCAGCATACATTCAAAAGAAGAAGCTCATGAATATTTGCGTCATCCAATTTTAGGAAAAAGATTAAAATTAATAACTAAAACCCTATTTACCCACAAAGGTAAACCAATTACTAATTTGTTTGAATATCCTGATAATTTGAAATTACAGTCTTCTATGACATTATTTAGTAAAGTGAATAATGATAAAAATGATTTATATTTTCAAGTTATCAAAACATTTTTTGATGGCAAATACGACGATTCAACATTAGATATTTTACGTAATTTATAATAAATTATCTCTTACCCTTTCATTACTTATTTAGATTAAAAATTAAATAAGTAATTTTGTATTTTTTTCATTCTTAATATTTTTGATTATGGCATTACTAGAAGAATTCGAACAGCAAGGAATTTGGTTATTCAGATACAGAAGCAGCATACCTCTTTTCATTCTAATTATCGGAGCAGGACTTTTTTTCTATACAAAGTACTATTCACCTGATGCTTTTTTTTATTATTCTTTCAGAATGCAGTATGAACTCCTTTGTGTGCTTGTGAGCCTCTTCGGTTTGATAATCAGGATTTATACAGTTGGTCATACTCCCAAAAATACATCGGGTAGAAACACAAAAACACAGGTAGCCGAAACGTTAAATAGTAGTGGGATTTACTCAATAGTTCGTCATCCACTTTATCTTGGCAACTTTTTTATGTGGTTGGGACCAGCAATGATTACAGGAAATTTATGGTTTTGTATTGCATTTTGTTTGTTTTATTGGATTTATTACGAAAGAATAATGTTTGCTGAAGAGCAATTTCTACGTAATAAATTTGGTGATACTTATCTAAATTGGTCAAAAGATGTTCCGGCTTTTATTCCTAAAATGAAAAATTTCAGAAAATCTGAATTGCCTTTTAATTGGAAAAAAATTATGATTAAGGAAAAAAATGGTCTTGCTGCAATTTTTATCATATTTACCTTTATGGATGTTGTAGGAGAAATGATTTCCGGAAGCCAAGCATATAATTACATTCTAATTTATCTCTGTACTGCGTCAATTTTATATTATTTATTAATGCGTTTTTTACGTAGTTATACTAAGTTTTTCCAATCTGTGTATAAGTAATGAATAAAATATCAAAAGATACAACAATAGAAGAAATGGTAACAGATTTTCCTCCTTCAGTAAAATATCTTATGGAAAAAGGAATTCGGTGCATAAGATGTGGTGAGCCAATTTGGGGAACCCTAGAAAGTGCAGCACTAGAAAAGAATTTCAGTAATGATGATATTGATATATTTGTAATGGAATTGAACGAATTATTAGTAAAATAATGCTCTTTTAACTTTGTTTTTCTTTATCTCTTAATTCTCTTATCAATTTTCTTGCTTCATCAAAGTAAATCGATTTTGGATAATTAACTAATATCTTAGTGAAAGTTTGAACCGCCAAATCAATCTTATTTAATTTAATGAAATTTTTTCCTTCATTCAAATAAATCAAGTCTTTATTTATTGAATTCGGGAATTTATCCAAAATATATTCATATTTCTCATTTGCACCTTCCCAATTCTCAATTACAGAAAGAATTTCTGCAATACGAAAATGACACATTTCTTCTAATTCTTCACCTAAGCATAATTTTGAACTTTCTTCGTATTTACTAATAGCATCAACTTCCCTTTTTTGGAATTCCAGTAATTCAGCCTGAGAAAATAGATTCATGGCGGCATTCAAATGTTTATTCTTATTAATAAATGATTTGAATTCCAAATTATCATTCATTACTTCGGAACTTGATGATGGATTAATATTGTCTAATAATTGTAAAGTACTGTCTATTTTTCCTTCGAAATACTTTAATTTAGCTATTTTGAATACAACATCATCATTTGTAATTTTACCGTAAGAATGTGACTTTACATCAATCAATAAATTATTCAAAGTATTTTCTGCTGCTTCCATATTACCTGAAATAATATATAAATCAGACAATTCTAGTTGTATTTCACCATACTGAGTATAAATTAATCTTTTATTGGTTATCTTTTTTAGAAATGTAATTGCTTTATTATAATCTTTTTCGAAATCCATTGCTATTTTAGCCAAACGATAATACCCCTGATATTCAAATACTGTTCTTGGAAACTGTTCAATAATCTCAGTATATAAATCTTGAATTTCCTTAATATCCTTAATTGAATTTTTACCAGAAAAAAGATTCTTTTGTTCAATGCATTGTGCAAGACCATACATAGCTGAGGGCATATTTTGATTTCTTTTACCTTGTTTTATAATCTCTGAATATGCTTTAATAGCCACTTCAAACTGATTATCCAGCTTACATTGATTAGCAAAGCGTAATACTTCCGAATAGTTCGATCCTTGCTTTTTATCTAAATTAATCGTTAAGTTTAATGCTAAATCAAAATCCTGTGCTGTCCTTGCAAACCAAACATAAAGATATAAGAAATACATATCAGTAGGGGATCTACTGTAAATTTTCTCAAGAATTGTTTTTATTTCAGTTTTGGCTTCATTAGTTGTCATTAATGCATATAATCTTCCCTGTGCAATACCTAAATTTCTTGTTGAATGTAAGATTTTCAATATTTCATTTACAGCATTCTCTTTATCGCCAAGTAAAACATAAATTTGAGATAATTCATCACAAAATAAAGTATCATCTTTTAAATTCACTCTACTCTGTAATAATACTTTTTTAGCAAAGTTATATTGTTTAGTTTGAACTAGTGATGTTGAAATAAATTTATATTCATTTTTTGAAGAAATTAATTCAATTGCTCGATTGAAATTCTTTTCAGAACTATCGCTGAGTCCTTTGTACCAATATGCCTCTGCAAGATACACATAAGTTCTTAAATTTTGAATTTTTCCAATTCTATCTTGCATATATATAAGTATATCATCAAATTTATTTTGAATTTTTACTGTACGAACATAAGCATCTAAGTATTCATCCTTACTTAGATTTTTGTTCGCTAATTCTCCGAAAAGTCGAGAAGCATTAATAAAATCACCCTTCTGTTCGTAAGATTGAGCCAATTTAAATTGATTGTCTTCAATATTCTGAGCAAAAGAAAATGTAGTAAAAGACAGGAAAATAAATGATAGAATTCTTATAATCATATTGTAAAACAAAATAAATTATTTTGGGGATTAGACGTTAATTAAGTAGTTTAATTGATTTAGGAAACTTAATGTGTTACTATTACTCTCAGGCTGATGAAGCAGTGAAAATTCAACAACGATTTCAGGCTAAATTAAGAGAAGGAAGAACCTTCAAACCTACTAATAAAGCTGCAGGATTTAGTTTCCCCGAAATGCCCATAATAATCAATGAAAATGCATTAATATTGGATGTTTTTTCATGGGGATTAATTCCCCGATGGGCAAAAGACATAGAATTTGCATATAAAATCAGAAAAAACACATTGAATGCCAGATCAGAATCAATTTTTACAAAACCTTCCTTCAAAAATGCAATCAACCAAAAAAGATGCTTAATTCCCACAAACGGATTTTATGAATGGAAGCATGAAGGAAAAAGTAAAATACCTTATTTCATCGCATTAAACGATTCATCAATTTTTGCTTTTGGAGGAATTTACGATGAATGGTTGAATAAAGATACAGGTGAAATTATTAATACTTTTTCCATCATCACAACACCAGCAAATCCATTGATGGAAGAAATTCATAATACTAAAAAGAGAATGCCCCTAATACTTCCAAAAGAATCTGAATCCATTTGGTTAAACCAGGAATTAAATAATTATGAGATAACAGATTTGCTTTTGCCTTATGATGAAAATAATATGAAAACAAAAAGAATTGAACAAATATGATGATTTACTTACGTTTTCAACTTCTTTTTCTTTGCTGCAGGAAAAAGAACATTATTTAAAATTAATCTATAGCCTGCTGAATTTTTATGCAAATT
>Ga0154569_164_pt1 | contig 15756 bp, 10 predicted proteins | sample RifGroF2_FD_115998 | JGI IMG/M metagenome (GOLD analysis project Ga0154569, IMG submission 115998) | Ignavibacteria bacterium GWF2_33_9
AAAGAAAATTGCAAAATCCAACTTCCCTAAAAATTTCGGTTTTATTATGAGAACGGTATGTGAAGGAAAAACAGAAGAAGATATCAAATCTGATATGGCGGATATCTTACAAATCTGGGAAGAAATAAAAAATAAAATTTCAGGGAATACGAAACCACAACAAGTTTATCAGGATATGGAAATGGCTAATAGTGTTGTTAGAGATCACTTTAACGGCCAAATTGACAGATTAGTTACTAATTCCGGGAAGTTATACAAAGAAATCAGACAATATTTGAGCAGAAAATCACAGAATTTAGTAGATAAAGTAGATTTATACCAAGGTCAAGAACCTATTTTCGAGTTTTTCAATATTCAAAAAGATATTGAAAAAATCCATCAGCATCAGTTATATCTTAAGAGTGGTGGTTATATAATATTCGATAAAACTGAAGCAATGACAGTTGTCGATGTAAATTCAGGTAGAACAAAGGAAAAGGAACAAGAAAATTTATCTTTTCAAACAAACAGTGAATCCGCACGAGAAATTGCTAAACAGTTACGTTTGAGAGATATTGGTGGTATTATAGTTATAGATTTTATTGATATGTCCAATGAAGCTCATCAAAGAAGAATCTTCTATGAGATGAAAAGAGAATTGGCAAAGGATAAAGCAAAAAATGCAGTATTTCCTTTAACTCAACTTGGTTTGATGCAAATTACAAGGCAAAGAATTTCACAAAATGTCGAAGAAAGGACAAATGAAAAATGTCCAACTTGTGAGGGAACAGGTAAGATACAGTCCAAGTACATTACTTTTAATGCAATTGAAAATTGGATAAAAAAATTCAAACTTTCCTCAGATGAAAACAATTTGGAATTAATTGTGAATCCATATTTGGCAGATTATATAACTTCAGGAGAAATCACAAATCTTACAAAATTGATTATGAGGCATTCAGTAAAAATAAGTCTAAGAACAAGTTATAAAATTTCTTTGGATAAATTTTCTTTTATTTCAATCAGACAGCAAAAAGATATTACAAATCAATATCTATAAAGTTCCAGGATATATTCCAAATAAATAATATATAATTCGTCTATATATTGCATTTATTAATAACATATAATTAACTCACAAATATGGAAATAATTTCATCAATTTTTTACTTTGTAATTGTACTTGGTATTTTAGTCCTAGTACATGAATTCGGTCATTTCATAGCAGCAAAAATTTCAGGGATGAGAGCTGAAGTGTTTTCCATTGGTATGGGACCTAGAATACTCGGCTATCACAAAAAAGTTGGCTTTACATTTGGTAAAATGCCTGCAAACTTCGAACCTGGTGACAATACAGATTATAGATTATCAATTCTTCCAATTGGAGGATATGTGAAAATCTCCGGAATGATTGATGAAAGCATGGATAAAGATTTTCTAAAGAATATACCTCAGCCTTATGAGTTCCGTTCAAAAAATGCTTTTTTGAAAACCTTTGTTCTTTCAGCAGGAGTTATCATGAATTTCTTGCTTGCGATTGCAATTTTTGCTATTATTGCATACTCAAATGGGCAATCAATTCTGAAAGATACAACTGTAGGTTATATTGAACCTAAATCAATTGCAGCAAAAATTGGGATGAATGCAAACGATAAAATTTTGCAAATAAATGAAAATAAAATTTATTCTTGGAATGATATTTTTGAAAATATGACTTCCAAAGATTTTGGTTCTTCAAAAAAAATCGTTGTTCAAAGAAATGGTAAAAAGGATACATTGTCAATTGAAGGAAAGAAATTCATAAGATATCTCGCAGATAAATTACCAATAGGAATCGAACCAAAATCTCAAAGAGTAATATTAATGGCAGTTGAAGAATTCAAACCTGCAGGTAAGGCAGGATTCAAGAGAAATGATACTGTCGTAGCAGTTAATGGAGAATCTATTGCTGGTGTTCAACAATTCACAGGTTTTATTAAGTCTAACAAGAACAGAGAAATTACTATTGAAGTAATAAGAAAATCAGATACTATTTCTATACCTGTAAAACCAAATGGAAGCGGATTAATAGGTGTAGCATTAGATGTTGCTTTTGATGGTAAAATTGAACATAAAGACTATAATTTGTTTGAAGCTGCATCAATAGGTGTTAGGGAATCTGTTAATGCAATTTTTCTTTTCGGAAATGCAATCGGACAAATATTCAACGGTAACCTCACAGTTAAGGAATCCATTGGTGGTCCTGTTATGATTGCACAGCAAGCAAATCAATATGCAGAACGTGGTTTATTCTCATTTATGCAATTTATAGCTATGCTCTCAGTAACCCTTGCCGTAATTAACATCTTACCTCTTCCTGCTCTTGACGGTGGACATTTAATTTTCGTGATTGTTGAAGCCATTATCAGAAGAGAAGTTTCACCAAAAGTGAAAGTTGCTATTCAGCAAGTAGGAGTATTCCTCTTATTATTCTTAATGGCATTTGTTATTTATAATGATTTCACAAGATAATCAATCATTGGAAAAAAGACCTTATATATTAGTTTCAAATGACGATGGCATAAATTCTCCGGGGATTTATGCTATAGTTCAAAAATTAAAACAAATTGGAGAAGTAATTGTAATAGCTCCTGAACACGAACAAAGTGCAGTAGGACATTCACTTACTATTTCCAGACCACTTCGAGTTACTAAAGTTCATCGTAATGGTGAAATGTTTGGTTATGCAGTTTCCGGCTCACCTAGTGACTGTGTAAAGTTGGCTCTCTGCACCTACTTAGAAAGAAAACCAGATATTATTGTTTCTGGAATTAATCATGGTCAGAATACAGCAATAAACGTTTTATATTCGGGTACAGTATCAGCAGCAACTGAGGGAATGTTATTTGGAATAAAATCTATTGCATTTTCTGTTTGCAGTCACGACAGGGAATTTGATATAGATTATGCATCTGATGTCGCTTTGGAGATCACTAAAAAAGCACTCGAATATGATTTCCCTAAAGATACATTACTAAATGTCAACATCCCGGCTACTGATAAATTACAAATTAAAGGAACGAAAATAACTAAAGTAGGAAATGGTTATTGGAAGGACTTTTACATCAAAAGACAAGATCCTTTTAATAGAGATTATTATTGGTTTTCTGGTGAATATTTCGAATCGGATGACTCACTCGAAAATGATGATATTGCTGTTAAAAATGGCTATATTTCGGTTACCCCAGTTAAATATACATTAACTTCTCAAGAAGTTTTTGAGCATTTCAAAAATTTTGAATAAAAATTCACTTAATCAAAATTGAAAAATGCAAAAGGCTTATTCACCAAATAATCAAAATCAAGATTTAAGAAAAAAGAGAATTTCCTGGTATTTATACGACTGGGCAAATTCTGCATATTCAACCACTGTAATAACTTTGTTTCTTGGTCCATTTCTGACTACTCTTGCCAAAAGTGCAAATGAAACAGGTATGATAAACTTTTTTGGATTTATAGTTCCTGCAGGTTCAATATTCCCCTATTCAGTATCTTTATCTGTGATTTTGCAGGCAATTTTCCTTCCATTCATCGGATCGATTGCTGATAGAATAAGATTTAAAAATTTATTTCTTGCTTTATTTGTTTTGGTAGGTGCTTTTGCTACTGTATTATTTTTCTTTATTAATGAACAGTTAGTACTTTTTGCATCACTATTATTGATAATTTCTAATGTAGCATTTGGCGCTTCTATAGTAATTTATAACTCATACTTAGTTGAAATTGCAAATGAATCAGAAAGAGAGGAAGTATCCTCAAAAGGTTGGGCGATAGGTTATCTTGGTGGTGGAATACTCTTGGTAATTAATATATTAATTCTTTTAAATAATGATTTTATAGGAATTTCAAAAGATTTTGCAGTAAGATTAAATATTGCGATGGCAGGTGTTTGGTGGGGACTTTTCTCTATTCCTGCAATTCTAAAATTTATGCCAAAATTTGATTCAAAAAAAAGTTACTCCCCGAAAAAAGACGAAAATTTTATAAAACAGTTCATCAATACATTAAAAGATGTAAAAAAACATCCAACAGCACTTCTATTTCTTATTGCATATTTATTTTACAATGATGGAGTGCAATCAGTGATTTCTCTTTCTTCTCAGTTTGGGCAGGAAGAATTGAAATTAAGTTTGACTTTTCTTACAATTGTAATACTCATAGTTCAATTTGTTGCGGCATTTGGTTCAATGCTCTTTTTCAAAATATCTCGAAAATTGGGTGAAAAAAACTCAATATTATTGGCAATTTTTATATGGATATTTTTAGTGTTTTATGCTTTTGCTATACTCAAAGGAGCAGTTGACTTTTTAATATTAGCAATAATCATTGCAATAGTTATGGGTGGGACACAATCTTTATCACGTTCTCTTTATTCCAAATTGATTCCAAAATCTAAAGAAGCAGAATATTTTTCATTTTATGAAATAAGCGAAAAAGGCAGCAGTTGGATTGGTCCATTATTATTTGGGCTAATTTATCAACTTACTCTTTCATATAGACTTGCAATTCTTTCTTTAATGTTTTTCTTTATAATTGGCGGCTTAATTTTATTTTTCACAAAAATTAATCTGAAAATAAATCCTAGATAGAATGAAGGAAAGTAAATCTAAAAATATTACAAAATTCTCATCAGATAAACTTATTGAAAGCATATTTCAAGGTGTTGATTTTCAGCAATTTCTCACAATTCAGATACCATCCAAGTTAATCAGAGCTTTGTTTGCACTCGCTGCTTTCAGAAAATCTAAAAAAAATATTATTGTTGTTTCTCAAAATTATTTTGAACAACAGGACTGGGTTGATAATTTAAGTTTTTTTGATAGTAAGCTTAAAATTTTAGGATTTGCTGAATCACTTAAGTCAAAGAGAAATTTTGATAGTTTTGAGTCTTTAGGATTTTTAATCCAAAATTTAGAGGATTTCAAGAAAAATGAATCTATTGCTATTTGTACTCCTGAAGAATTCAAAATTGAATTACCTCAGACAAATGAGATTTCCAAAAATTTGATAACTCTTAACGTCAAAGATGAAGTTAATTTCCAGCATTTTACTCAAGAATTAATCCTTAACGGATATTCCAAGAATGATTATGTAGCTTTTGAAGGTGATATAGCTATTCGTGGTGGCATTGTTGATATTTATCCAATTGGTCATGAAAATCCCCTTAGAATTGAATTCTGGGGTGATGAGATTGATTCGATCCGAGAATTTGATCCGTTATCCCAACGAAGTGTTCAGGAACATCAGGAAATTTCATTTCTAAAGAGTATCTTTCATTCTTCTCAAGTTGAGGATTCCGTAAATATTTTTGAATATTTGCCTCAAGAAACTATTTTTATTTTAGATTCACCGGAAAACCTTGATTTGGATAATGATATTTTAGAAAAAATTAAAAATTATGATGTTTTCTTTTTAAATCCACTGAAAAAACATGATTTTTCCATCAAAGTAAGAACTCAACCTGAATTTAATGGTTCATTAAATGAGTTAACAAAATTTCTGAAGTTAATATCAGAGTATAATACAAATTTAACAATAACTTCTGATAATCCAACATATACAAAACGAATTCAATCACTTCTGGAGAAGTACATTGAAGAAACAGATTTTGCCGAGGATGATAGTTTTAAAGATTATGTACACAAGATTAACTGGCATCATTCCCCTGTTTCGGAAGGATTTATTACTAATGATTTCAAATATGCTGTTTTAACTGAACATCAGATTTTCGAAAGAAAGAAAAAAGTTACTGAAAAACATAAAACTTCTAAGACAAGTATTACACTTAAAGAACTTAATACTTTACAAATCGGAGACTTTATTGTTCATGAAGATAAAGGTGTTGGAATTTTTGACGGCCTACAGACAATGACAATCGGAGGGACACTCCAGGATTGCATTCGCATAAAATTTCAAGATGATGATCTAGTATACCTGAACCTGAATTATATTAACAAAATCGACAGATATAATTCAACTGATGGTGAACCCCCTAAGTTAAGTAAATTAGGTTCTGTGGAATGGGAAAGACGAAAAACCAGATTAAAGAAAAAGCTTAAGGATATTTCCCGTGAATTAATTCAACTTTATGCAAAAAGGAAATTCAGTGAAGGATTTTCTTTTGCCGAGGATACGGTGTGGCAAAAGGAATTTGAAGCTTCTTTCATGTACGAAGATACCCAGGACCAAGCAACTGCTTCTGACGATGTTAAACAGGATATGTGCAATACCTTCCCAATGGATAGATTAGTTTGCGGTGATGTTGGATTCGGTAAAACTGAAGTTGCAATCCGTGCTGCCTTCAAAGCTGCAACATCAGGAAAACAAGTTGCTGTACTAGTTCCTACTACTATTCTCGCACAGCAGCATTATATGTCATTCCGTGACAGATTTAATCGTTATCCAATTAACGTAACACTGCTAAGCAGATTCAGGTCAAAAAAAGAGATAAATGAAAGTTTAGACCAAATTAAATCCGGAAAAATTGATGTAATAGTTGGCACTCATAGACTTTTAAGTAAAGATGTAGAATTTAAGGATTTGGGATTATTGATTATTGATGAAGAACATAGATTTGGAGTTGAAGCTAAAGAAAAATTACGCCAACTGAAAGAAAATATTGATACATTAACAATGACTGCTACACCAATTCCACGAACTTTGAATTTTTCACTTCTTGGAGTAAGGGATATTAGTATAATTGAAACTCCACCACCAAACCGTTTACCCGTATATACTGAAGTTTTAAAATGGGACAGTTCGCAATTTCGTGAAGCAGTATTGATGGAATTATCCCGAAAAGGGCAAATATTCTTTGTAACCGATAAAGTTTATGACATAGATGAGATTACTGCCGGACTAAAGTCTATTGTACCTGAAGCAACATTTGGAATTGCTCATGGACAAATGAAATCCAGTGAATTGGAAAATACTATGGTTCAATTCATCGAAAAGAAATTTGATGTACTGGTAACAACAAAAATAATCGAAAGCGGACTGGATATTCCAAATGCAAATACTATATTTATAAATAGAGCACAAAATTTCGGTTTGGCAGAACTTTATCAGTTACGTGGAAGAGTTGGCAGAAGTAATATTCAGGCACAATGCTATTTACTTGTTCCCGAAAATGTGAAGTTACCCGAAAAAAGTATACGCAGGCTCCAAGCTCTAGAAGAATTTACAGATCTCGGTAGTGGGATCAAGTTAGCAATGCGGGATATGGAGATTAGAGGAACTGGGAATCTTCTTGGGGCTGACCAAAGTGGTTTTATTGATGATATTGGATTTGAACTTTATTCCAAAATTCTTGACGAAGCAGTTGCAGAACTTAAAGATGAAGAATTTGCTGATATTTTTAAATCTAATGAGGAAATCAGAAGAAACATCCTTAGAAATCCGGATTTGGAAATTGATTATGATAAAAGTTCTTTCTTTACTGATAGTTTTGTTCCTAGTGATACCGAGAGATATTTACTTTATAAGCGATTATATGCTTTGGATAAAATTGAAGATGTCAAAGATTTCGAAAATGAATTAATTGACAGATTCGGGAAACTTCCTGAAGAGGTTGAGAATTTATTATTTGTCATTCGAATAAGAGTGTTGGGAATTAATACCGGTTTCCGTAAAATCCAAATCCGTGGAAATAAAGTAATAATAGAATTCCCTACTGAAAATCAGGATTATTACCTAAAAGTATTTCCTTACATAATGGATTATATCGGTACATATGAAAATGCATCATTCAAACAAATCAAAAGTAAGCTTATTCTCACAAATACTTTTGAAAATAGAGAAGAAATTTTAGAATATATTTGGAAAATGAAAAAGGTAATTGATTTATCAATTGAAGAATAAGTTCATTTCTCAGAATTCAATTATTGTAACCCCCGAACCACCTTCAACAAGATCTCCGTCTCGGAATTTAATTACTGATTGGTGATGACGTAAAAAATCTTGTACAGCTTCTCTAAGAGCACCAGTCCCTTTTCCATGAATGATAGTAACTAAAGATATATTCCCAAGAATTGCATTTGAAATAAATTCATCTAATTTTCTTAATGCAATTTCAACTCTTTCACCACGTATATCTAATCTAGATTGAACATCAAATTTAATATTGCTTGCATAAGAACTTTTATACTGGATATCATTGCTCCAATCTTCTTCTGTAGCTGATTCCAGGAGATTAGTCTTTATTTTAAATTTAATTCCGTTAATTTCCACCAAGGCAAGTTTTTTAGATTCATCAAGTTCCAAAATCTTACCTGTACTTTTATTTTCAGTATATTTAATGAATGAACCAACTTGCAATTTTTGAATTGAATCATTTTTGTTTTTTTCGGTTTTTGTTTTGGAATCTATTGTTTTCATTTCCGTTTGGATGACCTTTTTTTCTTCTTTAGTAGTAGTAGTTAAGGCTTTTTTCTCATTTTCAAATTCTTTCTTTAATTCTCCAATTTGCTTTTTTTCCTCCCGAATTTCTTTTATAGTTCTTTCAATGAGAGCATTTGAATTTTCCAGAATTTTGGAAGCCTCCTCTCTTGCTTTAACCATCAATTCAGCTTTTCGCTTTTTAAGGTCATTCAATTTCTCTTCATAATCGGAAACTAGTTTATCAGCTTTTTGCTTGTCTTCCTTTGCCTTTTGTAAAATTCGTATAGATTTCCGCTGATATTTTTGAAGCAGTTTAATACCCTTCTCTAATTGCTGCTGCTTTGTATCTATATGTTTTTGTGCACGCTGCAATATCAATTCACTAATACCAATATTTCTAGCTAAAGAAAATGCATAACTGTTACCCGGTATTCCAACAAGGAATTTATAGGTAGGTTTCAATTGTTGTTCATCGAATTCCAAGGATGCATTCACAATCTCTGAACGATTAAGAGCATAAGTTTTAAGAGAAGATTGATGTGTAGAGCACAAAAAGAATGCTTTCAATTCAGAAAATGTTTCCAAAATTCCCGAAGCAATTGCTGAACCTTCAACCGGATCAGTTCCTGAACCAATTTCATCAACTAAAATTAATGAATCTGCAAATGAGTTTTGGACAATATATTTCAGCCTTAAAATCTGTGCACTAAAGGTACTCAAATCATTTTGAATTGACTGATTATCACCTATTGCAGAGAAAATAGTTTTAATATTTGTGGTACATTCTCCTAAAGGGAAAATTCCGCTTAAAGCCATTGCAATATTCAATCCGACAGTTTTCAGTGCGACCGTTTTACCACCTGCATTAGGACCTGAAATTAAAATTCCTCTTTTATCAGAGTTCAATTCTAAACTTAATGGAATTACTTTCTTCTTTCCTTTTGAAAAGGTTAAAATCGGATGTCTAATATCTTTCAAAAATAAATAATTTTCTTCTGTGATTTTCGGCATAATCCCTTCCAATTCAATGCTGAAACGTGCTTTTGCATTCTTTGCATCAAGAAATGAGAGAATATCCAGAGATTTAATTAAGTCAGGAACATTTTGCTTTACTTCACTTGTTAATTGTTGTAATATTCTGTAAATTTCTCTTTTTTCTTCATTTTCCAGAAGTGAAAGTTCATTGTTCAGTTCAAAAACTTCAGCCGGTTCAACAAATACAGTAGCACCTGTTTGTGAAGCACCATGGATAATACCGCCGATTGTTCTTTTATTTTCGACTTTTATAGGAATAACAAATCTGCCATCACGTATTGTTATCAAATCCTCCCTAGTATAATCTTCATCAGAAAATTTCTTCACTAATTTGTTTAATCTATTCCTTAAATATGCAGATTTTTCGATGATTTCTTTTCTGATTTTGGAGAGTTCTCTGGATGCGGAATCTTTCACATTGCCTGTTTCATCAACTGATTCGGAAATATGTTTCTCTAAAATTTTATTATCAATTAATAAATCAGTATTTTGGTAAATTAAGGGTAAATCTTCATTTCTATTGTAAATAAATGATTTTATATTTCTTGATGTTTTTGCTAATTCAAATATTTTGTAAATTTCTACCGGAGCGAGAACAGCATTATCTATGCGACTTTTATAAAGTAAAGAATAGATATCACTTATATTCCCAAAAGGTAAATCTTCATTTTTCAGTAATAAATGCCTTAATTCTTCTATCTGGGCAAGTTCTTCACGTAGCAATTTAATATCTAAAAAGGGTTCAATATTATTGACTATATTCTTACCTAATTCTGATATTGCAAATTTCGAAATAATATTTAAAATTTGAGGGAATTCAATTTCTTTTAATGATAATTCCTGTAATTCTTCAGCTGAAATTGTATTAGATTTGCTCATTTTAACTTAACAATTCTTTTATAATTGCTTGAACTTTACTACCGTCGAATTTTCCGGTAAGCTGCTTCATCGCTAATCCCATCATTCTTCCAAAATCTTGCTGAGTTGCATAATTTTCAGATAAAATTTGTTGGATAATTTGTCTCACTTCTTCTTCAGTTATTTGTTTTGGCAAAAATTCCTGAATTATTACTAATTCTTGTTTTTCCTTTTCAGCTAATTCAGGTCTATTACCTTTCTCGAACATTTCAATTGCTTCTTTTCTCTTTTTTGCAAGTGTATTGAGCATTTTTAGACCTTCTTCCTCGGTCATTTCTCTGCCAATACCGCTTTTATTAAATTCAATAATAGCAGTTCGGATAGAACGAATTGTATCAATCCTTACTTTATCCTGTGCTTTCATTGCATTTTTTAACTGTTCATTAATTAAATCTTCAAATTTCATTTTTTCTCAATTTTATTTTTTACAAAATTAACTATTCTTTTCTTAAAATTTCTGCATATACTTCAATTTCCACCAATAATTCTGTACGACAGATATCAGTAATTGTAAAATTACATACAGATTCCGGGTAATAATTTTTAACCGTTTTTATTGTTTCACTTACACCTTCATTTTGCTTAACATAGGTTCTAACAAATTTATTATTAACAATCATTTCATCAGGTTTAGAATTTAAAAATATCGCAATCTCATTTAAATCTCCTACCTGATCAATATTTTTAAGTGTAGCAGTTGCTGAAAGTTTGTAATTATTTTCTGCAATACTGTCTTCACCTATAATAGAAGATGTACCTGAAATATATAATTGACTCGTTTCCCCATCTTTTAACAATAATCCTCTTGAAAACAGGGGTGGATATTTATCTATATTTTCACTAATTAATTTACTTGCAGAATAATTATAAGCCTCTTTTTGACTTTTATTTGATAGGTAATAAACTTTATCCTTGTATTTTCCAGGATTTGATTGAATTATAGTTATTAATGGGAAAAAATCCATACCTATCCCGGTTGAAGCAGGATATTTTGTTATTTTGTATTTTTTGTAGAGGGTGTATCGGGCATCATTCAATAACTGATAATTTTGAGTTTTAATTCCGTCTAATGTAGTAAAATCAGTAATTTTTCCAATAAAATTCCAAATTCTAGTGATAATTCTTTCTGAATGCATTTTTAATTGTAATTCCAGCAAATTATAAATTGAGTATTGTTCGAGTAATTTATAATAAAAAGGATTAAATGCTGTAATCTTCTCTTGATAAATTGCAGAATCTATTTCAACAATCTGGACAAGTTTATGATTTGTATAGTATTTATTTAAGCATAACTCATAATTTGAATCAATAAATTCGAATTCAACTGAAATATTTTTATTTTCAGAGGGAGATTGAGGAATAATAATAGTCAGTATGTTATAATTATCTATATAATTACAAATATAATGATATATATTTTTGGAATCCTCAAGAAACTCTTTTAAGTTATTACTATGAATGAAAATAGTTATCTTCAAGAGTATGTATTTTGTCTGATTATTTTGTTCTTCAATCAATGATTTAATTTGATGAAATTCTAATTGATTAAAGTCAAATTTTGAAAAAAATCTTTTCATAAATAACTAATTTTTTTTTACAAATATAATCATAATACAAGAAACAAAATTATGAAATTGTGAAATTTGAATCTGATACTTAATTAAACGATAATTCAATCGTTTTAGTTAATTTTGTAAATTAGTAAAAACTAAATGTATAATTTGTTATAACTGAATTCTCGAATGACACTATTAAAAGCACCAGTAAATCAAGTATTAATTATTCGTAGCATAAATGGAATGGGTGAAATATTAAGAAATTTATCTATTCAAAATATCCATATAAACGACAAAATAATTAAAATTAAGGGCGGATTTTTAGGTCCACTATTGATTCAAAGATTACATGATAATATTAAGGTTGCTCTAGGCAAAGGTGTTGCCGAGAAAATTATTGTGGAAATCAATAATGAAGTTTCTTAATACTCAAATACCTCAAAACATAGAACCATCGAAAAAAATCGCATTGGTTGGATTAACTAATTCAGGCAAAAGTTCAATCTATAGATTCCTGACAGATTTTCAGGGAAAACCTTATTATGATTCTACTTTTGAATTAACTTCCCATTCAGCAATAATTGAAAATAACTTATGTGATGTTATTGACTTACCTGGAATTCAATCATTAAACAGTACAAAGCCAAGTGAAAAAATAACAATTGAATTTTTATTGAATGAAAAAATTGATATATTAATAAATGTCATAGATTCAACAATGCTATCCAGAGGGTTGAAGTTTACTCTTGAATTATTGGATCTTGGTATTCCTACAATTCTTGTTATTACATTCAATGATGAAGCAAAGAAAAGGGGTATAAGAGTTGATCTAAATTTACTAAGCAAAATCCTGAATATATCAGTTATTTCAATGAATGGCAGAATGGGTTCCGGTATTGCAGATTTAAGTAAGACAATAAATGAGAATTTACAAAGACCTTTCTCTCCTACTCAATTTGAATTCACACACCATATAGAAACTGAAATTCAAAAATTACAAAATTTAATTCAGGATGAAAATTCTCAGTTGAATGGGAATAAGAGATTTAAATCTTTGCAATTAATTAATAATAACAAATATTTCATATACTTAAGAAATTCTCAAATTAATGAATTGATTGATAATATTAGTAAAAAAATCTTAGAAGAACATCACAAAAGTTTGTTCGAAACGATTTCCTACGAAAGGCATCATATTGCTATGCAAATTACTGAAGAAGTTGCTCCATTAACCCAAAAGAACAAAATTCAATTACCTGACAAAATTGATGCAGTAATTTCACATCCACGTTTTGGTTATGTAGTTCTCATTGCAGTAATGTTCCTAATCTTCTTTCTGATTTTTTATATTGGCAATTTTCTTTCCGGTATAATTGAACCTCCAATACAACAATTGAATAGGTTGTTTGATGTATATAAAACAACTTCACCTTTTTTATGGAATACTATCAATGGTGCTTTTATGGGTATAATAGGTGCTGTCGGAATTGTATTACCATATTTTTTGCCATTAGTTTTTCTGAATTCTTTACTCGAAGAAACAGGTTATATGTCTCGTATTGTACTGCTAATCGATAATTTAATGCATAAAATTGGATTGCATGGAAAATCAATCACTCCCTTTATTATGGGACTTGGATGCTCAGTACCTGCAATTTATTCTACAAGAATGCTGGAAAATAAGCGTGATAGAATAATTACAGCTATTTTAATACCATTTATACCATGTAGTGCAAGATTAACTGTAATATTCGCTTTAGCAACTGCTTTTGTTGGACCGATATGGGTGATAATAATTTTTGCATATCTCATGATAATTATTGCATTGGGTAGTATTGGATTATCAAAAATTTTACCTGAATCAACAGGTCTGATAATGGAAATACTTCCTCTGAAATTGCCATCGCTCAAAATGTCCATACTCAGAACCTATTCAAAATTGAACGAATTTCTAAAAGAAGCCTTTCTTTTCCTTATTTTAGGTGGAATTGTTCTAGGATGGATTGAATTTTTCAATATAACATATTATATTGACTTGTTTTTTTCTCCAATAATTAAAACAATTCTCGATTTGCCACAAGAATTGGGGTCAACTTTAGTATTTGGATTTTTTAGAAAAGAATTGATTTTGGTGATGGCAAATCAAGCATTGGGAGTAAATGAGATTAAAGATTTACCATTAACAAGTTCCCAAATCATTCAATTTATCATTTTTGTTTCTCTTTATTTTCCTTGTTTATCAACCTTTATAGTTTTACTTAAGGAATATAAATGGAAAATTACTATATTTTCTTCGGTTGTAAGTGTTATTGTCGCACTCCTTTCTGCAATTTTATTTAGGTTGATTTTTAGTATATAAATTTACATAAATCATTATTAAATTCTAAATATTTGTTAATTTTGAAATAAAAAGAATAACAATGCAAGAAAATCATATAATCAGCGAATCAATTCAGAATTACTTGAAAGCTATATATAAATTAGAAATTGAAAAAGATGAAGCAACAACTTCTGATATAGCAAGACATTTGGGAATATCAAATGCATCTGTTACTGGTATGCTCAAACGACTATCAGTAATGAAATTAGTAAATTATAGTTCCTATAAGGGAGTAACACTTACTACTGACGGCAAAGAAATTGCTCTGGAAGTTTTACGACACCACAGGCTTCTAGAAACTTATTTAAGAAATTCAATGGGTTACAAATTAGCCAGACTTCATAATGAAGCTTGTAAGTTAGAACATTATGTAAGTGATGAATTTATTGATAAATTGACAGATATGCTTGGAGACCCTGAATTTGATCCATACGGAAATCCCATCCCTAGAAAAGATGGAGAAATTCCTTTAAGAAACGAAGTACCCCTTATTTCGTTAACACCTGTTATTTCTGGCTTAATAACAAGGATAGTTGATGCTGAAGAAGATTTACTGAACTATCTTGACGAAATTGGACTTCTACCAGGCAGAGAAATAACCTTAATAGAAAAAGCTCCTTTTTTTGGTCCAATCAGAATTAAGTTGGAAGATAAAGAAATTTCGATTGGATACGAAGTTGCAAAATTAATATTACTTCTTCAAAACTAATATTAATCTTCAATTTTCTTTTACTGTTTCGTCTATATTAATATATTCATAATTTCACTTTTAATCTAAGAAAAAAATGAAAAATTCTCTTATTTATTCAATTTTCATAATTGCTTTAATTAGTACTCCTGGACTTTTTGCCAAAAACAAAATTTATGAAGTATTACAAAATAAAAATGCAAACTTTTATGACATTCAAAATGTGATGAATGAAGAACTGGATGAAAATAATCCTCTTCTAAAAAAAACATGGAAACAGTTCAAACGCTGGGAAAATTTTTGGAATGAAAGAGTTTTCCCATCAGGAAATTTTCCAGATGCATTACAGTTATACAATGAATATAATCATTACGAAAAAAACAGTAAAAAAATAAATAATAATCAGATTCAGACAAATTATTCCTGGAAGAGTCTTGGTCCCTATTATATTCCGGAATCTACTACAGAACGCACTCAGGGAATTGGCCGAATAAATATTGTGCGATTTAATCCTCAAGATGAATTTCATTTATGGATTGGTGCAGCGACTGGTGGAGTATGGTATTCAAAAGATGGTGGTAATTCTTGGAATGATGTACCTTTCTTTAATTTTCTATCAATGGGCGTGTCTGATATTGCTATTTCCCCTAGTAATCCTGAAATAATGTACGTATCTACAGGTGATGCTGATGGCACTGTTGGTACAAGTGGAGGTTACTATTCTATCGGAGTAGTAAAATCAACTGATGGAGGTACTACATGGAATCTTACATCTCTCTCCA
>Ga0154569_166_pt1 | contig 15691 bp, 9 predicted proteins | sample RifGroF2_FD_115998 | JGI IMG/M metagenome (GOLD analysis project Ga0154569, IMG submission 115998) | Ignavibacteria bacterium GWF2_33_9
TATTTTTCCATAACATATTCCCGGTTCTAATATACATGAACTCGAGAATTACGAGAATTAATCCCAACCCTATACTAATGGGAGGAAACAAGAAATGAAATCCAGCCGTCAAAGCGAATTGAATTCTTGACAATAATTCTACATCCATTTTTACTCCAAAATCTATATGATTATATTATTTTACAGACTAAATTTATTTGCTTTGCAATTTATATAAATTACAATTTACAAAAAATAATTTAACTTGTTTATCTTTAATTATAAAATATCAGTTTAATTTATTATTTTTTAGTAAATTTGAGAATAAGCCAATGAACAAAAGAAAATTGAAAAAGATTAAATATATATATTTTTTATATTTGTTACTATTTATAGTGATTGCAATTCCTATATACACCCAACAAAGCAATAAAATTGACAATTCATTTTACTTTGATGCTATTTCCTTCAGGTCGGATTCTGCTGACAAATCACGTCTGGACATATTTTTAGCAGTTCCGTATCAATCACTTTCCTTCCTGAAGGTAGAATCCGAGAATTTTTATACTAAATATGAAATATATGTAACTTGTTATGATTTTACAGGAAATTCTGTAACCAATAAGACGTTGGAAAAAGTTGTAAATGCACCATCATATTTGGCGACTCAAGGAATTAACGCTGAATCCGATATTTCTGTTATTTCTCTGGATTTGCCTGAAGGTAAATACAGAGTCAATATTCAGGTATCAGATTTGCTATCGAGTTTACTTTATGAAAAAAGCAGAGACTTCACTTTAATAAATTATCGCAAATTTCCTTTTGCCATGAGCGGGATTATGCTGGTGAGCGATATTTTCGAAACTGAATCCAAAAAGAGTATTACGCCATATTTGAGTGATAATATTTCTAGTTTTTCGGATGGTTTTTTTGTGTTTTTCGAAACATACAATCAAAAAGAGGGTGATTCAGTTGATTTTGTTTACCAGGTTGTGAGAGATGATAAAGTAATTCAGACAAGTGAAAGACATACAAAATTTATCCCCAGTGGGAAAACACAGCAATATATAAGAATAAAAGATTTACAGAATCTCTCATCAGGAAATCAATTTTTGAAAGTAATTGCAATGACGCATAGCGACAAAAAAGAAATAGATGAAGCTGATTACCTTGCAATCACTCAAAGAACTATTACTTATCTTCCGACTTTGGCAGGTTCAATTATTGACAATTTGGATGAAGCAGTGAAGGAACTTCGGTATGTTGCAACAAATTCGCAGATTTCATTTATCGAAGAGGGTGTTGGTAAGCAGGAAAAGATGAGAAGATTTGAAGACTTTTGGGAATCACTCGACCCGACACCTAATACAAAAAGGAATGAAGCCTTTGACGACTACTATTCTCGAGTGGAATTTGCTAACCTGAATTTTAAATCCTATGCAAAAGGCTGGCAAACTGACATGGGAATGGTGTATATAATCTTCGGACAACCTACTTCACGAGAACGCCGTCAGGATTACTACAATCCTAACAGATATTATGAGCGTTGGATTTATCAAGATAATCGTGAATTTATTTTCGTTGATAATAATGGTTTTGGAGATTTTCGCCTTACGAATACATCTCTTGTATCTGAGAAATATGAATATAATCGGTATTAAAAAAATGATAAATTTACGCTTAAATCACTATTCTTTTATAATCTTTTTTATAATCCTATCAATAATGCCACAGTGCATTTATTCGCAGGATAAATCTAATATTATCACAGGTTCTGATTCAGGCACACGTGATTTTCGAACTCCTTCTATTGACTATTCTGATTATTTGTGCGGGCAAATGTCTAAAGATGTTAATTTCAGGATTAGTAAAATGAAAATTGTCAGAACCAAAATCGTTGACAAAGGAAACGTTCTCTTTAATATTATTCCAATAGATCAGTTTGGTAATTTTATACAAAATTTGACTAATAAGGAACTTGAATTTGATGCAATACTCGAGAAAGATTATGTGAAATATAAATCAATGCTGAAATTTCAGTCGGAATCGAAACTTGAAAAAAGTAAAAAAACAAATTTGCATATATTAGTTGAAAATTCCATTCTTACCACAAATCTTCAGGATATTTTACGTCAAATCCGAAATTTAATTCCTAAATTAATGCCAACTGACAGCATTAGCGTTTCACTCTTTAATCAGAAAATCCAGAACATTTTGCCAATAGAATCAGCACAGGCTGCATATTTAAAATTATCGGTAGAAAACGTGAAATGCAGCGGAACCAATTCCGCAATAAATGTCCTTTATCAAAAGCTTAATGAACTTGAAACACATAAATCAGATGCAAATAATATAATTGTACAAATTTACACGGGTTATGAAAATTCCTCATTCATTGATACATACGGTGATATAATCGACAGAGCAAAAGATTTGAATATTCCGATATACACCGTTGGCATTGGAACTAAAGTTCGTTCATTCCAGACACAACCTCTTTCGGAAGCTACCGGAGCGAGATATTATGATTTGCAGGAAGAAAATCTTGAAAATCTTTCTGCAATACTAAACGAAATTTACTACTCCGATAAAGTTTTCTACCAATACAAACTTACTCCGGATGCTTTTTCGGAAGAATGGGACAATCTAGTTATGCAGGCTGCACTTTATAATGGTGCTGATTTTCTTGACAATTTTGTTGATATTTACTTCAAAGCACCTGACATTATGACAACTAACAAAATTCTTGCCATATATGATAAAGAAGAATCATTTCCGGATACAAACAGTTTCGAAAGTTATCAAATGATTGCTCTTTATATGCAGAATAATCCTACGATAAAAATGGAGATAACAGGCTATACCGATAATGAATCTAAAACAACTGAATTAGCTCTGAGCCGAGCAGACAAAGTACGAGATGCAATTGTAAGTTTCGGGGTTAATCCACGTAGATTTGTTCTCAAAAGTGCAGGAGATGAAGAGCCGATTTATACCAGTTCGGCACCGCAAAATCTTTTAGCATTGAACAGAAGAACAGAACTTAAATGGCTAAGAGAGGAAGACAAACCTGCAGAAATCAAAGGTGAATTGGCTGAATCCGAATTTATGGCTGACCAGTTTGTGATAACCTGGGAAAAAATTGGTTATAAAGCTTATTATAAACGCACTGTTATCAATGGCGAAACAATGTATAAAGTAATACTTTGGAATTATGAAACCAATGAGCAGGCTGCCGAAGAAATTAACCGCTTGAAAGCAACTTTCCAGGATATTGAATTTAAAGTAGAATAGGAGTTTATAATGAAGTATACAATTTTTATTTTTGTTTTGGTTTTGTTGAATTTAACTGAATTATTCAGTTTAGAATTCAGTTATGATAATGGAAATCCGGCAGGAAATTTATGGACTTCCGGCAAAAACGGATGGGAAGAATCTGTTTTGTTCGTACCCGATGGTCCCTGCAATGTGACCAAACTTAAAATATATATGTATGGTCCAAATCCTGTTAAAGACACAATTCATATAGTTGGATTTCCTACTGCGGGAAATTTATATCCTACTGAATATATATGGAGTTACAATTCATTAGTTGACCCCGTTGTTATTGATTATGACGGAACGGAAGGATGGAAGGAATTTGATATTTCCAACCTTGGATTACGAAGTGATGGAATTGATAAAATTGTTATACAGCATAATCTGAAACCGAACGGTCCTTGGTTCGGATACGATTCCGACAACCGAAAGGGGCCTCTATCGTGGTACACTGACCCGATTACTCCAAATCCGAATTTTTACAATATTGAAGGAACTTTGCATTATCTTGCTCCGGGTGATTTTATGGTTCGATTAGAACTTACTTATCTTTATCCTGAAGGAAATACATCGAAACCATCTACTCAACCAAGCTTAGTTCAGATTCCTTTTGGAGTTGGGGGTGAAAATACCGTTGCAGACATAGATAATGATGGATGGGATGATGTAATATTAGGAGGAACCATATTTTTAAATGGTTATTTGAATAATTCCAATTTCGTAAAATCATCACAAAATCTTTCAGCAAGCGGAACAAATTGGATCGATTTTGATAATGACGGCAATTCAAATGTTTATGCCTTTAAAAATGGGACTTATGACTGGGACAAAAGAATGGTGCAAAATCAGGATAAAGTTTATACCTATACGCAAGCTTCCGGTCCAACTGAAATAACTAATTCCAAAGTATTTCTCCTGCCTTATCCAAACCCTGCTGATGATTTCAAATTGGGAACAGGTGAGAAGAACGAAACAATTCCTAATCCATATAATACATGTACACCATTTTGGCTGGACTACGATTGTGATGGCTGGCCTGACCTCTTTATTGCAAATAAAAGAATTGAAATCAGCGGTAAACCCGAAATTTACTGTCCTGATGAAATATGGAAAAATAATGGCGACGGCACTTTCTCGAACACAAGAGTATCGAGCAATATATCATCCGGTGAACCTTATACGAATGTGAATGCTTCGCAAAGCGGTGGATATTATGACTGCTATGGTGCCGCTGCTGCTGATTATAATAATGATATGAAGCCAGATATTTTCGTGGCAAATTACCGCCTTGCTCCTGATAATTTATATAGAAATAATGGCGATGGCACTTTCACAGATGTTGGAGCTGAAACGGGCGTGAGAGGAGTTCCAACTATCGCACCGGGATATTTTGGTCACGGGATGGGTTCATCTTGGGGTGATTTCAATAATGATGGTTTGATAGATTTATGTGTGGGTAATTTGGCTCATACTGATTCACGAGGTCTTTACTCAAACCCTTCCTTGATTTTCCGAAATAAAAAAGTCGGAGATACTTATACTTTCGATGAAGTTCATAACGAAATGGGATTGAAATTCCATGAAGGGAATGCAGGTGCCTGCTGGGCAGATTTCGACAATGATGGTTATCTGGATTTATGGCATGGAAAATATTCAGGTGGTCAAGGAACTTTTTACATAAATCAGGGACCACCGGATTATAAATTAAAAGATATTACTTGGGAAGCAAATTGCTTTATTGATAATCCTTGGGAAGGTGTCCGGCTTGATTTCGATAATGACGGTGACGAAGATATGGTAATTAAAGGAATTTTGGTGAGAAACGATTTGGTTCGGAAGGGAAATTGGGTAAGTTTCAAATTGGAAGGTGACATAAAGGAGGGTGTTTCTACCGATGCACTAGGTTCGAAAGTAGTTGTTTATGCCGGAGGTAGAGCTTTTTATCGTGAATTGATGGGTACCGGTGCCGGTACTCACAGCAACCAAAATTCTAATCAATTACATTTCGGAATTGGCAATGCAGAAATAATTGACTCTGTTGTAATAACTTATGCGAATATGAAACAAAATGTGTTACATAATGTTGTTCCTAATGTTCAATACAAAGTTAAATATATAGAGAAAGAGTCTTATGAATTTTTTGCAACTCCGGCGCAAATTTCGCCAAGGAATTTTACTACACAAAATCCTGCAAATTTGGATTTAAAATGGGAAAAATGCGGGTTTGTTCATAAATATCAAGTGCAGGTTTCAGAATCAGCTAATTTTGCAACCACAGTAATTGATGAAATAGTAAATGAAAATACTTCTTTAAATGTAGATTTAACAAGCGGTAAATCCTATTATTGGCGTGTGCAGGCAGTTGATTCAAATGCAGGTGACTGGATATATCATGGTGCTTGGTCCTCAGTCTGGAATTTTGTGGTTGGCAGTCCTTCATACAATAAACTGCAATTAATCGAACCGGCAAACAATGCAACAGGAATAGGAAGTGCAATAAAATTTTCCTGGTCAAAAGCTTCATTCGACAATTTGAATTTTTCTCCTGATACTTACTACAGAATTGCAATTATGAATTTAGACAATGTGATTTACGAGCAGGAATTTATACGAGATACCACAATTACTCTTTACAATATCACAGAAGCAGATACCGAATACGAATGGCATATTGCACCGGTTGTGGAAGGGGTGCAAGGAGAATGGACAGACTTTTTCAAATTTACTACACTTGGCTTGCCTGCACAATTGAATTTGATAGAACCTGTTGATGGAACAGTAGATTTTGACGTAAGAGGAACTTTGAACTGGTCAACTGCCGAAAATACAGATAATTACTGGGTTCAAATTTCAACAAGTGATAAATTCGAAAATCCTGAGTTCGACAGAAAAAATGCCAGCAAGCCTCCTTTGAAAATTTTCCCTAAACTTGAAGAAGGAACAAAATATTTTTGGAGGGTTGCAGGGATGAACAATGCCGGAGAAGGTCCATGGACAAACTTTTGGTCGTTTACTACTGCAGGAGATAATTCCGTTGCGGAAGAAAACGGAGTTTTATGGAATGTCTTTCCAAATCCTGCAAATGAATCTTTAAAAATTGAAATTGCAAATGAAGATGGTAACCTCAATATAACAAACTTATTCTTAACTGACTTGAGTGGAAAAACAGTTTTGGATTTATCGGCAGCACCAGTGATTGGAACTGATGTCACTTTAGAAATAGTAACGAGATATATTCCTTCGGGGACTTATTTCCTGAAAGTATTATTTGACGAGAAATCTTCAATTTATCAAGTAAAAATCCAGCATTAAGCATTTAAATATGGACTTTACTCTCGATTTTGACGGTCAAAAGATATTAATTGAAAAGGTTTATCACAGGAAAAATCAAATAAGATTAACTGTAAATAAAGATTTGCAGGTAAAAATCTTTTGCAGTAAAAGTACTCCTGATTATTTCCTGCTTGATTTCATCCGAAAGAGAGAAAAGTGGATTCAAAAACATATAGGAAAATTTCAGGAAAAGAAAGTTGTACATGAAGCACTATACACTGAAGGTTCTTCCTTCCGTTACCTTGGTAAAAAATACAGTTTACATTTCATCAACCGAGCAGAAAATTACATTGAAATCTTCGAAGATAAAATTATTATTGCATCTGCTGAGCTTATTGAAAAGGATAAAGCTGAATCTATACTGAAACATTGGCTCACTCAATCCGGGAAGAAGTATTTCCCGCCAATTGTTGATAAATATTTAGCAATGCTGAGCAAATATAATTTATCAATAGAAACGCTCTATATCCGGCCTATGACTTCACGTTGGGGAACATGCAACTTGCGGAGTAAGAAAATTACATTGAATGCACTTCTCATGCAGGAGCATCCTGACTTCATTGAATACGTTATCTTGCACGAACTGTGCCACTTGAAGCACCCCAATCACAGCAAACGATTTTACAATTTCGTAGCTGAATTTATGCCAAACTGGCAAGAAAATCGAAGATTAAGAGGGAAATGAAAATTATCGAATTTTACTTATTATAAAATAGTAAATTCTTAATTTAGTTTATAATGAATATAATAAATTTTGCTTATGAAAAGAAAATACTATTTTGCTTATATATTTTTGCTGTTCGCTGCAATTTTGGGTTGCGATAAAGGATTGGAACCTCAACCTGTGACAACGAGTTATGTGAATGGAATGATTCACTACGTTGATAATTACGATAATTGGCTGGCCGCCGATTCAATAAAGGATTTGCGTGTAGTAGCCTTCAAAAATTTCCCTCCTACAAGTGTGTTTGAGGAAGTGCTTTCAGGACGAGCTTACTTTACCAATCAATCACTGCCCACTTTTGTGGATAGTTCTGCTTTCAGTCTGGAAATAGCAGACGCACCTGCTACGATGAACTATATTGCTGTTGTGCAGCAATTTGGCGGAATAATGGACTGGCGTGTTGTTGGACTTTATTCAGTCATAAAGGATTCTGCTGCCGTTTTGGAAGTGAGGCAAGGCAAAATATACAATTTACGGATTGATGTTGACTTCAAAAATCTTCCAAAACAACCATTTTAGGAGCAGATTATGAATAATAAATTATTTTTTTTCTTAACCCTTGTTACCTTAAATATGTTGTTTTTCTGCGTAGATACATTTGCTCAAAAGGCAGATGAGAAGAAGGATTCTATTAAAACGTATTTTGGTAAAAGTATGATTATTACAGCAAATCGAAGGGTGCAGAATGTGCAGGAAATTTCCAATTCTGCTTTTATTATCGAAAAAGGGGAATTGCGTGGTGCTGACGAGAATAATTTCGAGCAAATTCTGAAGGATGTTCCCGGATTGGAAGTGTATGATGAAAATATTTCCATTCGGGGTTCCGATGGATTCGATTTTGGAATAGGTTCCCGCACATTGTTGATGTACGATGGAATACCATTAATGAGCGGAGACAATGGTGATTCAAAATTCAATCTGCTTCCATTGAGCGAAATTCAAGCTATCGACATTGTGAAGGGTGCAGGTTCGGCTCTATATGGAAGCAGTGCAATTGGAGGGGTAATAAATCTAATCAGTACTAAATTAAGCGACTGGCGGGATTATGCAGACCATCCTTTCAAAATTGATTTACAATCTTCTTTTGGATTTTATACAAGGAATAATTATGACCAGTGGAATTATGCCGATAATTTAAGTGCAAAATCCAGCAGTAATGTTACTGTATCGCATAAGACATCGAAATATGGTGCAATTTTCTCTGGAATAGTCGAGTCAGACCAATCTTACAGAGATTACGATGATTCCAAAACAGGTGGTGTGTTTGGTCAGTTTTTCCTTAATTCAAATGGAAATGAATATAATCTTTTCGGTTTATTCAATTCGACTGATAGATCTGATTGGGTTTACTGGAATAGTCTGGATAGTGCTACCATACCTCCAACTAATCTAGATAGAGACATACGTATAACCAGCAGTAAGGGTATGGTTGGTTTTACAGGTAAAAATTTTCTTTCCAGTAATACATTTCTAAACACAAAAGCTAGTTTATTTTATACTTCATTTTTCAATAATTACGATAAATCCCAGAAAGATTATAGATCATCCCAGTCAGTAAGTACGTATATTGATTTGCAGGGAACTTCACTTTTCAATTCTTCCTTTACGCTAACTTACGGCTTAACAATGCAGCAGAACAATGTTTCATCTTTTTCTTATGGTTTAAGAAATCAGAAGATATTTGCAGGGTATATGCAAATGGAGTATAATTTTTCAGAAGGATTAATTGTAAATTTAGGCGGCAGATATGATTTCGAAACTGTACGGGATGCAAACGAAAATTCGGAATTCTCTCCAAAATTAGGTTTGAATTACACCATTAACGAGAATGCTCACTTAAGAGCAGCAGTGGGCAAAGGTTTTCGTGCTCCTTCAATAGGCGAAAGATTTGCTTCAATTTCATATCAGGGTTTTGATGTTGTAGAAAATCCTTATTTGCATCCTGAATCTTCGTGGAATTTTGAGATTGGCGGGAATTTCCGATTTCTCACCCCGATTCCGATGCAAATAGATGGGACAATATTTTCCAATTATTATTCCGATTTGATTGAGCCACTCTTTACTGATGTGAATTACTCAACTATTTTATTCGATAATATCTCAAATGCAAGCATTTATGGATTTGAATTTGCTTTTACGGGATTTATCACGGAAGATATTTCCTTTTCACAAAGTTATACTTATCTTGACCCAATGGATACTGATTTAAATGAAATTTTGAAATTCCGTTCCAAGTATTTTGCGACTTCATCACTGAACTATAATTACGGAATTTTCAGAAGTACAGTTACCTATCGCTATGCAAGTAAAGTAGAAAAAATTGACGACAAATTAGTTTTGCAAGTGCAGGATGCACAAGCACGTGTACCAATGCATGTTGTGGACTTATATTTCGGTTTATCTTATAAAAACAAGCAATCTAATTTGTTCGGAATTTATTCGAATATGGATATCGGTTTGAATGTTTACAATGCCTTGAATTATTACTATACGTACATGGTGGGAAATTTGGCTCCAACGAGATTTATTGGTTTAACTATAAAAATAGGTTTTTAGGATGGATGAATATTTCAACACAAAACAACCGAAAGTAAGACAGGGCGATTCGAAAAAGGAAATTTTTGTTTTGATTTTCTTTGCCGTTATTACTAGTGTTTTGTGGCAATTTCAGATTGGAATTTATATACTTTACCCATTCACAATTCTTGGAACATGGTTTCACGAAATGTCGCATGGATTGGCTGCAATGGCACTTGGCGGAGATTTCCGTAAGTTAGAGCTCTTTTGGGATGGTTCAGGAATTGCAACTCATTCAGGCGGACTATTTTTGGGTGGTATCGGGAATGCAATTGTTGCAGCAGCAGGGCCATTGGGACCAGCAATTTTCGGCAGTATTATAATTGTTTCTACTAAGTCTCAAAAATTAACAAGGTTTTTCCTGTATTTTTTGTCAATTTTGATGTTATTAAGTGTGCTAATATGGATTAGAACCTTGTTTGGTATAATAATTATATCGTTAATGGGTATTGGTATATTTTTTGCAGCAAAAAAAATATCGGAAAATAAGCAAAAATTGTTTTTACAGTTCTTGGGGATACAGGCAATTTCAAGTATTTATCTCTCAATTGGGTATTTATATTCATCAGGAGCAGAAATTGAGGGCGCCGGATATTATTCCGATACTCAGGTAATTCAAAATAATCTGTTTTTACCATATTGGTTTTGGGCAACAGCAATTTTGATTTTTTCTGCTATAATTATGATTATAAGTTTAAGAAGTGTGTATTTAAAAGAAAAAAGTTGATGTGTTGAATTTTTTACACAATGTTTTGCATATATAAATATAATCTTTATTAAAAAGTATATATTTTTTTTAGTATTTATTAATATAAGAAACTTTTTTGCTAATTTTAGAAATTGGAATTTTGTAAAATATAAAAACTTTATAAGAAAATTAAAAAATTTATAAATTCAAGGTATAATATGAGAAGTTTATTAACCAAAACAAGTATGATTTTATTGATAGCTATTGCGTTTTCATTCAGCGCATTTGCTCAATATAGTCCTACAAAACTGATGTATAGCGGGGTAAGCCCTGCTGACCCTGTAACAAATTGTCCTTTTGCAATAACAATTAATGCAACTGACAATAGCGGTGTTCCTCAAGATGTTGATACAGACACTGAAGTTGCAATTTTGCAATACTGGGGAAATGGTACATTGGCTGGTACTTTCGTGCAAACAATGTATGCCGGAACTCACTCAGTAACTTTCGATGATATCACTTATACTGCAGTCGAAGGTGTTTTGATTAAGTTCCAACCTATCTCAGGAATGGCTTTAGATAGCAGCAAACAAATTGTAAACATTAAGCAAGGTCCTGTTACAGCTAAAATCTTGGATGTTTACAACAAAGCATATGTGAACGTTACTAATCACACTTTCACTGTTCGGGCTTTGAATTCAGATGGTAATCCAAATATGTATTATGACGGTTATGATGTTGAATTAAAAATGGTTTCAGGACCTGGTAATTTCGTTGGGACAACAGTTGAAACAGCAATGAATGGTGTTGCAATATTCGATAATCTTGCATTCGATACTCCCGGTAATTACGTTTTCACTGCAACTGTTCCCGGCTTAGCTGATCCAATGTCAGTTACCGTAATGGTATATGCAGTACCAACTTTCACAGAATTAATTGTTCCTCAGTACATCAAAGGCGTTGGAACTTATCCAGGTAACGGAAGAACTCCGCAATATGCTTTAGTACGTTTTTCAAACTTACAGGCAAATACTGAATATTCTTTCATTACTACAGGTATGGATGTAGCTGATGTTCCAACTTCTTATGTTGGAGCAGGTAACAACTTCTTCTACGATTACACTAATGACTCTTATACTTATAATTCATCAATGGGTAATTTGAATAATGCAAGTACTCGTTCTACATTCAAAACCGGTAGCGGCCAAACAACAAAAGATATTTGGGTGAATTTGGTTCCTACTTCAGATTCGAAATTTGATGAAGGAAATTCTGTTGTTTGGTGTGTTTATTTAGGCAATGAATTTGGTGATCAAATAAGCCGTAATACTACAACTAACACTTCCTTCTCCATTAAATACGGAACAAGTACAAATGATGCAACAGGACTTTATGATTACAATTCAAGAGTAACTGAAAAACATTATTTGGTATTCAAAGACATGTACGGTGTTACTCTCACAGCCGCAATCGTTCAAGATGACGGTGCTTATTTAGGTCAGGGTCCTTATTTTTATTCCGAAATAGATAATTCAGAAACAGGCTGGGGAACATTCCTTCCAAATAACTTGTCTTCCGGTTTGGGTTCAATCGTAGAATACGATAAAAATGGTCAGGAACTTTATACTTGGACAGATACTGATGGAATCTGGGCTGGTGTGAATACAATCAATCCTTATAAAGGAGCAACAGGTATTAACTTCCAAACTCCTCATGTTACTTTCAGCAATCTTACTTCAGGTCAGTCACTTTGCAATGAAGGCTCATTTGATTTCGTTTGGGATTATAGTGGCGTATCTACATTAACAATTCAAGTATCAGTAGATTTGGGAGAAACATGGACAACAATCGTTGCCGGTTATCCAGCAGCTGAAGGTCACTATAATTGGTTAATCCAAAGAACTACTTATTCCGATAAAGAATTGATGTTCAGAATTTATTCTGACGAACATCCTGAAGTTAATGAATATTTAGATGGAGTAAACATTTTCGATACTCCTGAAATTGACCATTTCTCGAAAGGCGAAGTTTATTGCATTGGTACTGAAGTTACAATTGAAGTTGTTGCTGAAGGTACAGGAATCCAATATCAATGGTATCGTGACGGCGTATTAATGCCTGGCGAAAACTTGCCATATTTGTATTGGGAAAGCATTTCTTACTCGAACACAGGTATTTACCATTGTGTTATTACCGGTGGCGCAGGTTGTGCTGATGTAGAAACTGATGGTATCGTTGTTTATGTTGCTCGTGAAACTGCAATTGCTAAACAACCACAAGCAATGTTTGTGAATCTGGGTGCTTCGGCATTCTTAGAAGTTGACCCTGCTGCCAACGGAATTCCAGTTGAATATAAATATTATTACCAATGGTATGCTAATGGTATTGCAATGGTTGATGATGCCAGAATTCAAGGTACAAACTCACGTAAACTTATTTTCAACAGTACAGTTTTCGCTGATTTGAATAAAGAATATTCCTGTAAAGTTTCTGCTTTGTGTGGTATTGCATATTCAGATACAGTTTCATTAGTTCAGACAGATATTTCTATTGTTACTCAACCACAGGATCAGCGTTTCTGTGCAGGCGAAGATGTTACATTTAATGCAACAGTTCAGAACAATAAGAATTTGGATGTGAAATATTTCTGGTACAAAGGTCAAAACAGATTAGTTAATTTGAATAATAAGATTTCAGGTGCTAATACAACTACTTTGACAATTTACAATATCCAGGAATCAGATATGGGTTCATATTCACTGGTTGTTGAAATTATTGGCGAAACATATAATTATAAGTCAATGTCAGCATTCTTGTTTGTTGTAACTCCTCCTGTGATTACATTCCAATCTGAAGATTTGACAATTGAAGAAAATTCTCCAATTAACTTGGAAGTTAAATACAGAACTACTACAACTCAAAACTTAATCAGCTGGAAGAAAGACGGTGCAGATTTAGGTGTTTCAACTGCACAGTATTACAAGGCTAGTGCTTCAACTGACGATGCCGGATATTACATTTGTACAATCCAAAATGAATGCGGTATAGCTGAATCTAATCCGATTAAAGTGAACGTAACTATTCCAGGAATTACTGGCGTAGAAGAAGTTGTGGCTGGTGAAGTATTGCTTTCGGCACCACAACCTAATCCAGCTTCAGATTTTGCTCAAATCAGCTATAATTTGCCTGCTCAAACTGCAGTAACATTTACTGTAACTGATATGTTCGGCAAAACAATTGCTACATTCGAACAAAACGAAATGAATGCAGGTGTTTACCAATTTAATTTGAATGTTAAAGATTTGAATATCACTTCCGGTATTTACTTCATTAACCTAAGAACTAACTTTGGTATTACTTCACAGAAATTAATCGTTCTCGAATAATATTAACTTATTCATAAAATTGAAGCCGTCCTTTTTGGGGCGGCTTTTTTTTTGAGGTTCTTACATTTTTTTTCCTTAAATTAGTAATCTTTAAAATTTACAAATCATTAATTAAAATATAATGGAGAAATAATGGAATTACAAAAAATTCAGGCAAGTTTGCAGGAAATGAATTTGGACGGTTGGCTTTTTTACGATTTTCATAACCGTGATGCCATTGCTGCAAGAATTCTAAATATCAATAAAAATAAGTTTGCTTCTCGCAGATGGTTTTACTTTATCCCAGCTGTTGGGACACCGGTTAAATTAGTTCACAGAATCGAAACAGCACAATTGGATCATTTGCCAGGTGATAAATTAATCTATTTGCCATGGCAGGAACAGCATGCAAATATTCAGAAAATGCTCGGTTCAGCAAAGAAAGTTGCAATGCAGTACTCACCTAACAATAATATACCTTATGTATCAATTGTTGATGGCGGAACAGTCGAATTAATTCGCAGTTTTGGAGTTGAAGTTATTTCAAGTGCAGATTTAGTTAGTCAATTTGAATCATATCTGACTGAAGAAGACCGCTTGTCGCACTTCGAAGCAGGCGACATTATGCAGATGGTGAAAAATGAAGCATTCGCAGAAATCGCAAGAAGAATCAAATCAGGAAATAATCCTACTGAATACGAAATTCAGAAATATATGCAAAATATGATGCGTACAAATGGAATGACTTTTATGGACGGACCAATTGTCGCAGTGAACGAACACGCAGCAGACCCACACTTCGAACCAACTGCCGAAAATACTTTCATTATGAAGGAAGGTGATTTGGTGCTTATTGATTTATGGGCAAAATTGGATAGAGAAAGAAGCTGTTATTATGATATTACCTGGATGGGATATATTGGAACAGAAGTCCCCGAAAAAATCACTAATATCCTGCAGATTGCTTTCAATGCACGTGATGCCGCATACAATTATGTAAGTGATAAATTCGCAGCCGGAGAAGATGTACGTGGATGTGATGTTGATGATGTTTGCCGTAAAGTGATTGTAGACGCTGGTTACGGACATGCTTTCACTCACCGCACCGGTCATAATATTGCTGAAGAAGTTCATGGAAACGGCACCCATATTGACAATCTGGAAACAATGGACGAAAGATTTATCATCAAAGGTTCCTGCTTCTCTATCGAACCCGGAATATACCTGAAAGACGAAAAAATAGGTTTCCGCACAGAAATTGACGTATTCATCGATGACAATGGCAAAGCACACGTTGCTGGTGATGTTCAGAGAGAAATTATAAAAATTATGAATTTGTAAAAACTTTAAAATTTATTTTGAATAAGTCTTTTTTTAGTATGAAAGCAGCGATAGTGAAAGTGACAGGGGAGGCTTTCATTCCTGTGCATGCAGGAAGCTGGAAAGTTCGTAGAGACGTAGCTTAGCTACGTCTTTTTTTTTGTATTGTATGAAATGTTACACTCACCTAAATAATTAATTTTTGCTAATAATTCACCTTTTTTCATATATATTTTGTAAATTGTTTTTAACTTTTAAAGTATATTTATAAAAGATGAAAAACAAAAGTGTCTAACTTACTTAAAATATTACCGGTAGTTAATTCCAAATTGGGCGTAAGATGGGCTTTATGGCTTTATGGCTTTATGGCTTTATGGCTTTATGGCT
>Ga0154569_114_pt3 | contig 15576 bp, 14 predicted proteins | sample RifGroF2_FD_115998 | JGI IMG/M metagenome (GOLD analysis project Ga0154569, IMG submission 115998) | Ignavibacteria bacterium GWF2_33_9
TATTTCAGTCTTTAATAAATACTCATCTTCTTTAATATCGTCACCCTTCAGATTTTTATCTGATTCAGTTCCTAAATGAGTGTTCCATCCATTACTTGAATATGATAAAGTAGTTAGCGCAAATGCATTCTGCGAAAACAAAGAGAGCCAATTGATCCCGAATGCGGCACCATAGTCATCTCTAGTCAAATAATCGTACTTAGATAATCCTGTGTCTTCTTTTGTTGGGCCTGATTTACTAATTTGGTCAAGGTAATAGAATCCTACAAGACTTATTTTATTATAATCATCAAGATTATAAGTTACTTTGCCGACAGCATCATAGTAACGAGGAGCAGCAGGTTTATTCATAGCCGCAGTTAATAAATCGAAAAAACCCCGCCGTATGGAGAATATCATAGAACTATTTTTATTTATCGGTCCATCAACTGTTACACCAAATCCTGCAAGATTTAAATTCACATCAGTATTGTAAATCTCCTTATTACCTTCATTCAATTTCATATCGAAAACAGAAGACATTTTGTCGCCATATTTTGCCGGAAAACCTCCGGTAAGGAAATCTACTTTTTTTAGTAAAGTTGGGTTTATAACACTTATCACACCCATTGATTCTCCGGAACGAGCAAAGTGAATGGGATTATAAATTTCGAGATTATCGAGCAAAGTCAAATTTTCGTCAGGACTTCCACCTCTTACAATTAATTGAGCGCTTTTTCCGCCAGCTGTCGAAACTCCTGGAAGCGATTGCATAACTCTGAAAATATCCTCCGCAGAACCAGGTGAACGTCTAATTTCTTGCGACTGCAAAGTCTTTGAACTTACAGGATTATCAATCTTTTTGAAGAAATAATCATCAGAAACTGTCAATCCCTCAAGTTTATATAAAACTCGATTCAGTTCGCCATTGACGGTTTTGTTCCTATTTGTAGAAACTAATATATCAGACAAAACAATTGGCTGATAACCAGTCATTGAGATTTTGATTAAATAATTACCAATTGGAACATTTTTAATCACAAAATATCCACTTTTATCAGAAATTGCTCCCAATTTAGTTCCGACAATACTTATTGTAGCAGACAATATTGGTTGCCTCGATTCTGCATCGATGACTTCACCAGATATGATACCGGCTGGCTCTTGTGATTTTGCATTTGAATAATTAATAATTAGAATAATTATTAACATCAATCTGAAGAAATTCTTCTTTTTATAATTTGTCATACTAAATTATTTATTTTGTACTTTTTTGAATGTCCAAAAAAGAATAAATTTTAACTCGTTTTAGTATCACTATTATTTTAATTTTATTGTTAATTTCGAAAATAATATTAAAACAATTTGTACATTTAAATCGTTTGAATCTCGCTAGAGATGTTAATTATAGATTTTAAATGATTTTTAACAAAGAAATAACTGATACAAAATTAAACGAACTTTTCACCAATAAAGAGAAGTGTTTAGAATTTCTTGCAGAATTGAAATGGACGGAAGGCTTTGTTTGCAAAAAATGTGGCAGTAATAACTATTGCTCTGGTAAAACTCCATTTTCAAGAAGATGCACCAAATGTAAGACTGAAGAATCCGCTACTTCAGGAACTATTTTCCATCACTGCAAATTTGATATTAGTAAAGCTTTTTATATTGCGTATAATGTATGTAAAGCAAAGCAAGACCTTTCTACTTATGAATATGCCCGAAGACTTTCTCTTCGTCAAATGACTTGTTGGCAATTCAAAGAAAAAATAAAAAAGGCAATTGAAGCTTCGGGTGAAATCCCCGAAAATTGGATTGAAATTCTGAAATAAGTTAATTATTGAGTTAATAGCCATTAAATACTTCAATTGAATCCTTATCATTGTGTTAAAATCAACTTTGGCTACTACTATCAAATCCTTTCGTTGTCCTTAAAAATATCAACTGCATTTATTCGTAAATTGACGATATTAAATTAATTACTCAGATATGGCATTTTATCAATTTACACAAACTCAAAAAATACCGGCAAACTTAGATTTTGTGTGGGATTTTATTTCAAGACCGGATAATCTAAAAGAGATTACTCCTCCTTATATGGGATTTAACGTTACGAGCAACAGCGGCGACATTAAAATGTACGCAGGAATGATAATTACATATATCGTAAAGCCCCTGCTTGGCATTCCAATGAAATGGATAACTGAAATCAGCCACGTAAAAGACAAAGAATATTTCGTTGATGAACAGCGAATGGGACCATACAAAATGTGGCATCATCAACATAAAATAGAAGCCATCGAGGGTGGAGTTTTAATGACGGATATCGTAACTTATATACCGCCTCTTGGATTTATCGGCGCAATTGCCAATACTCTTTTCATAAGAAATCAATTACAAAAAATTTTCTACTATAGGACAAAAGCCGTTGAAGAGAAATTTGGAATTTGGAAATAAAAACCGTTCATTCATGCTAAAAAGAACATATGAGATTATTCCCCAACCTCGATTACTCCAAAATTGTAAAAAGAATCTTTTGCTTCGTTTTTAATTTCTTTTACTTTAAGAGTACTATTTTCGTTAACTTTTACGTAACCTTTATTTATTAGGATTGAGTGCACTTGAGTAATTCCACTTTCGACATTCAGGCAACCAGATTCAGCAATAGTTATCTTATTACATTCATCGCTGCGTGAGTTTACAAATCCGAATATTACGACATCATCCTTCGCTGATGGTACTACCCCACCAATCCATGTAGCAGAATCATTCCACCTGCCACCTTCTTTCGTAGATTTGATTTCATCTGCAAGCAAGGTTGAAACAGATAAAATGAGAATAATATATACAATTGATTTTAATATATTCATGATTTTCCTGTAAGATATACTCAGAGTATATGAGAAAATGACAAAATCTATGCCAATAAATTATTATTTTTTGTTCTAATCTTTATAATTGACAATATTTGTTGCCATTCCATTAAAAACGAAAAAGTGAAGCGGCAGTACCGTGTACCAATATAACCTCCCAAAAAGTCCTTTTGGGCGGAAGGTTGCAGTTTGAATAAGTTTATTATCTTTTACATGAAATTCAAGCCATGCTTCGCCGGGTAATTTCATTTCAGCAAATAAAAGCAGGCGTTTTTCCTTTTTATTGGCATAAAGCACACGCCAAAAATCCAAGGCATCGCCGACATGGATCTCTGCGAAATTTGTTCTTCCTCTTCTCAGACCAACTCCACCGGAAAGTTTGTCTAAAAATCCTCTTATATTCCATAGCCATTTCCCATAGTACCAGCCACGCTCTCCGCCAATGGACCAAATGTTCTGCAAAACCTGTTCTTCATCTTGCGAAATTAATCGGATTCTTTTGTCAAAAAAACATCCGTGTGTAGGCACGTTTATCTGTTCCCGAAGGGAATTCAGGGAGAAACTTGAAACCAGCGAATCTTTCCAGCTGGAAATTACGTCGTTTTGTTCGATTTTTTGGAATGCAAGTTCTACAGCTTCTTTGTAAGTAATTGGAGTGATGTTTAACATTTTACCAAGATTATTTTCTTTGGCGATTACTTCCACTTTCATGCTGTTCACTAGATTGACAGCAAGTTTATATGATGTTCGAGTTACGAAAAATAGCCAGTAAGATGAAATTCGTGGAGTCATTACGGGAATTGTGAATATAAATCTCTTTAGACCTCTTACCTGAGCAAATTGAAGTAGCATTTTCTTATAATTCAATATATCCGGACCTGCAATGTCGAAGGATTGATTAAAGGTATCTTCTTTCAATAATACTCCGGTAAGGTATTCAAGCACATTTCTTATTGCAATAGGCTGAGTTTTAGTCTTGAGCCATTTTGGAGTAATCATTACAGGTAACTTTTCGACTAAGTCCCGGATTATTTCGAATGAGGAACTCCCGGAACCTACAATAATGCCTGCTTTTAGTGCGGTTAGAGGGATATCGCTTGAGCCGAGTATTTCTTCAACTTTTTTCCTGGAAGCCAGATGCTTGGATAATTTTTCAGTATTTGTAATTCCGCCTAAATAGATGATTTGCCGGGCATTCATCTTTTTCACTAATTCAAGAAAATTTCGAGCAGACAATTCTTCAAGTTTTTCAAATTGATTCGTATCGCTCATTGAGTGAATTAAGTAATAAGCCGCATCGATATTTCCTAATGAATTATCGTATTCAATTTCTTTTAAGAAATCGACCTCGAAAACAGTGATTTTATTGCTATCAAGATTATCAGCATAGAAGCGGTTTTTATCTCTGACGCAACAAATTACCTTGTGACCTTGCATAAGCAGCTCAGGCAATAGTCTTTTGCCTATATAACCATTTGCACCTGTAAGCAGTATTTTCATTGCTAAATTTTCCTTATTTTAATTCACTCAAATTTCCGACCATCTCCATTCCTGCACTCTCACCTTTGCCTTCGTAAATCAGGTTTCCTCCCAAGGATAAAACTCTAATTCTTATACTGGCATCAATACTTTCATGAATCACACGGTCCATTTCGCCGAAAACCGGAGCTTTCAGGGCACCATTGCTTTTATTCTTTCCGTATATTTCAATAAGATAATTATTTGCTTTAATTATTATATTTACTGTATTTTGAGAATACTCAAGTTCAGAAATTATTGCTCCGGTGTATGTTGCAAAAGTTATCGTTTTTCCATTATGATGAAAAAAGCCGAGAAATCCTGTGAAAGTTCTTCTAATCCATGGAATTCGTGCAACGGACAACATAAAGGAAGTTCCCGCTTCCTGAAAATGATTAGTCTGCATCCAAATCCACGATGAAGGCATTGAAGTTCCCCAATCTTTTTCGATATAACCCCGCCCATTGGAAAAATCCATTTTCCCGCCATTGAAAGTTATCTCGCCATCTAATCTATGGTCTAAACTCACAACCCCGTGATAACATTCCATAAAAGGCATATAGCGATACCAGCCCATAATCCCAGGTCGCCTGAGTGTAGCTTTATAGACGATTTTATCAGAAATTGAAATACTGCCGGAGAATTTGTTTTTCCCATCATCTAAATTCAAGCTAAAGCCTTTCTCTGAGAAATAATTGTCAGCAATTCTAACTTCAAATCCTTTATTTGAAAATGAAAAATCTTCAGCGGGAAAGCGAAAATAATATGTTTCTCCGCTTTTACCATTAATTGCCTGAATAAATGAATGAGCATTTTCTCCAACAAGTGAAACTCCCGGAATAAATGACCAGCAATATTCTCCGCTTTGGCTGACATTTTTGAAGTACCAGCCCTCGAAGTATTTCTCTTTTCTCCTGCTTCCTTGGAACCATTCCGGATTCCAGATTTTCCTCCACTCGTAAATCAAGGAGTGTAGTGGTTTTCCGAAAGGTGAAAGGGAATAGTGCTTTTGGATTTTGCTCATAATCTTTCCTATTTCACCAGCCAGGGTGCTACATAATCTGCCGGTCTTTTCTTAACAATCGGCGTTTCGGGAACAAAAGTAATATCAATTTGCTCGATTTTTCCATTTTCAATTTTGTACAAAAGAGATTGATATGGCTTGAATTCTAGAGTTAAATCATAGTCTTTACCTTCATACTTAATATTAATTTTTCTGGTCTTCGTTTCTGTTTCCAAAGACTGTCCATATTCCATTGGGAACTTTAGCCGATTACTTTTCGGATTAGGAAAGAAAGCGTAAAGCGTTTTTCCTTCTTTTCTGCACCAGTGATTTGGTATGATATCTCCTGTAATAAAAGGAGCAATATCTTCAGGCAAATCACTAATTACATGCTTTGATTTTTTTAATTTGACAACTAAATCTGCATAATCTTTGCGAGATACTGCTCCGGGCTGCTTTGGATCTTTCTTCAAGATTATCTGAAGACCTTTTCTTGCTAAATCATTCAATCTTTTCAGAACTTTATAATCCAAATATTCCGAATTGACATAAAGTGCCTTATATGAGGCATCTCCTATTTGCATCACTCCTAGTGTAACTTTTGCTTTATCGAGGAATTCTCCGTTTATCCAGGTTGGACTGTATCCGGCTAATTCATCCGGAAAATACACATAGCGCATCTCATAATATCCCCAAGCCCAAATAAACTGCTTATCTTTCGGCATCACTCCGGCTGTCCAAGCATCTTCGGTAGGCAAATAAACTGCGATATCGGAATAAGTTTTTCCTCGCCGCATATGCGAAGCTACTTTTCCCAAATATCTGTTAAAATTACTAACTTCCTTTGCCATATTGCTTGACGAGCCGATATGAGTTGTGGCATAGAAATTCACGGTATCCTGACCAGCAGGGTTATGGGCTTTACCGTGCCAGATAATATGGTTAATTCCATTTGCAAAAAGGGCATCCGCCACTAATTTCAAATCAGCCGTTTGCTCCTCTCGAATGTAATCTCGGGGCCAACCGTAAAGGCAAGTAAATGTTTCGGATGAAACATATTTCTTCCTGGTTAGGAGTGCCGAAGAGGCAGGAATAGAGCAAAACTCCGGTTCGAAAAGCATCGACTCACCTTCGGGAATATCCATCAGTGCATAACCGGAAATCAAGTCGCAAGGAGCTCCCGAAACCTGTCCACGTGAATAAATTCCCTTTTTATTTAAAGCCTTAGTATAGTCTTTGTAGAATCTGATTACTTTATCGGAAATCAAGCACATATAATCGTATAGATATTTGCTGTTTCGTGGTGCATAGATTGAATCCATATATTTAGTAATGTCGTAACTATATTTCGTTTGGAAATCCTCAGCGAAACCATCGCACCAAAGCTTTTCTGTCTCCACTTCCCAACTGTCAATAAAATATGATGGTGATAATTTTGTTCTTATTCGGGGGAAGGCATCGATTAAACGTTCAAAATAAGGTTTATAGTTTGATGGTGAAAGGTGGTCAATCACATATCCCGGTTTCGGATGCTGCCAGGAACGAGTAATCTCCTGTCTCCATTTAGGTTCACCATACTTTTGCGTTGCCTGGTCGAAAGTCACATAAGTATCGCCAAAGGGCCAGAGAGTACCGAAAGTCAGGTCGCATCCTAGATCAATTGACTTAGCATAAGATAAAGTGTATTCAACAATCCTTGTCCATTCCGGACTAAGCCATTCCTGACGTGGAGTATAGGTCGTATCCTTCGGATTGAACCTATTTAAGGGATAAACCCAGGCAACTTCCACGCCACCGAAGCCATTGGCTTTAAGCCAATCTAGATTGAACCTGACATCTTCTTCCTTAATCATCGAAGCGAACCACCAATAGCGTGTATATGGTTTGGAACTGATAATAATTTTATTTTCTGAATGTGAAGATTTGCCTCTGGCAATTAATTCAGGCGAAATAAATGAAGATAAAACAAAAAATATTATCAATATATAGTATTTTGACATACTTATCCTTAAATCATAATTAATTAATTATGGAATCATAAATGCAAATTAAGAAAAAAATGAGGATTACAAATTTTAAATTTTAAATTTTAAATTTTAAATGTAACATGCGAGAACCATGAAGTAGTTCAATATACAGAAAAAATACTTAGCTCTTGCTAAGTCTATACAAAAATCATTTTCAATTTTCAATTAATGCATGGATTCTTCGCTGGACACTCAGAATGATAGACAAAAAAGGCGGGAAATCCCGCCTCTATATTTAATCGTATTTTTATGCTTGCTACAAACTAATTGTTGGGATCTTCAATTACTTTAGCACTATATCCCAAATCATTTATTAATTTGTTCAATTTCTCTGTATTTGTAATTGAACTATCATATGTAACATATGCAATCTTTTCGTCAAGATCAAGATAAATATCGTAAACGCCATCTTTTTGTTTGAGGTCATTCTCGATAACATCTTTATCGTAAAAGCTATTTATTCCAACAAAAATTTTACATTTTCTTTGGGACTCCGATTTTGTTTGTCCTAAAGATTTTGTGGAAATATCGTTAGCGGCTATATTTTGAGCCGAGAAACTAATAGTTGAGAAAAGACCCAACATAAACAAAGTTGTATATAAGAACTTTTTCATTGCAACACCTTTTTAAGTAATAAAATTTAAAATATTAGTTATGTCTAATAATATATTTAGTATAGACTAAAGCAAAGTGTTGTTATTTTAAATATGTTTAGAATATTGTATTTTATTTTAGCAGTTCCTCAATTTTCTTTTTCATAGCGTCGTATTCATCTCTATCGAAAAGGCGGGTGAGGAAAGCAATTTTTCCTGATTTATCGATTATTATATTTCGGGTAACTCCTGAATCTTTTTCAGCATAAAGTTCGAATATTGCTCCGTTAGTATCGAGTGCAATTGGGTATGTAGTTTTTGCGACTTTAATGAATGGAGGAATTTTATCCGGCGATTCCTTTAAGTCAATGGCTATCAGAACAAAATCGGGATTATCCTTCATTTTCTGCCAGATTTCTGCTTCGATATGGGGCATTTCCTTTAAGCAAACACTGCACCAGCTTGCTGTTACCTGAAGCATAACGACTTTACCACGCAAATCGCTTAGCTTTACTTTTTGCCCGGTATAATAGTTGATTACGAAGTCCGGAGCAGTATCACCGATTTTCACTTTATGCTGTGGATTGGGCTTATCTTCGAAGCGATACATTACTTATGCAAAAGCAAAATACGAAGGTTAGTATAACTATTGTATGTATTTTTTTCATAACTTAATTACTCCTTCTGCTTCCATTTCTAAAAAATTATTATCCCAATTTGAGAGTCCACCTTGAATCACGAAGTAATTTAAATAAAACATTGCTACATTCAAATCTGGAGAAATCCATTGGCACAATTTATTGAATTTTGGATATTTATTTTTCAAGGAATCAAATTGTGGTTTAAAAAATAAATTAATTCCGCTAAAATCCTGATGCTGAAAGGTGTGTACAAACTCATGTGCCATCATAAAATTGAAATCATAGTATTCGGATTCAGCATTATATACAATCCCATTTACGGGAGTTAAAGCACCAAAATTATCTAGGGATGTAGGATCTTCCGGATTTGCATAGATATCGGTTTTGAAAATAAAAGTGCCGGACTGTATTGTTTTTTTAAATTCTAAATTTCCTTTAGTAGCTAAATATATTGTTCCTATAAATGTTAAGGGCAAGATTTCGGGTTGAATCGAAAACTTATTAGTGTTTACTTCAAAACGTACAAAACCAAAATCATAGTGAAATTTATCCCAAAAATTGATATTTTCAGCTCCATTCTCGACAATTGAATTGCCAATAGAATAAACAAATCTGGAAGCATAAGCATAACTTAGATTTTGTTCTGTTGATATTAATCTGTTGAGCTTTTTTCCATGAAACATGATATAACCACCTGCTGAACCTACCAAAAATCCTTTGGCAAATGTTTGCAAATATGATTCATCTTTATTCTTATTAATTACAGCACCAATTCCGCTAGTAAATCCACCAACAAGAGTATTGAAAATAGCAGATTCAGTTTTAATATCCCTGCATTGAAGGTTATTTGAAGGAGTAAGAGTTAGGATAAGGAAATAAATTAACAAAAATATCTTTTTCATAATTTTTCTCTAAATTAATTCTCTCTTTAAGTAAATTCCAGTTAATGATTCAGGATTCTCGACGATTTCCTGAGGTGTGCCGGTCGCTACGATATAGCCGCCTTTGTCGCAGCCTTCGGGACCGAGGTCGATTATCCAGTCAGCAAATTTGATTACGTCCAAATTTTGCTCCATAAAGAAAACTGTATTGCCTTTCTCAACTAATTTATCTAACATATCGAGCAGGACACGAATATCTGATTTGTTTTCATGATTTTTTCTATTTAGAATTAACAAACTTAATAATAAATTTGTAATTTGCTAACCTACCTTACGAAAACAACACATAAAAAGCTTTTTTTAAACGCAGAACCCAAAAATAATAACGAGTTAGGAATTAGAAATTACTGATTTTAGATTTAATTGGAACAGCACTGGATTCCGGGTCAAGCCCGGAATGAAAGCCGAACAGCTTGGATTCTTCTTGGCGATCAGTATGATAGCCCTAAAAAAGCAAAGAACACGCATGCGTGTTCCTTGCTTTTTTTGTATTGACGGGATTCCCCGCCCCATTTTTATTTATTCAAATATCCCAGTTCCTTAGCGGTTGTTGTGAATACTTCGATGATTTCATCAAGATGTTCTTTCTTGTGAGAGGACATATACGAAGTACGCATCATACTCATATTAGGAGGAACTCCCGGCGGGATAAAAGCATTAACAAATACGCCATTATCGAACAATTTACGCCAAGTATAAATTGCACGCATATCATCACCAACAATTACAGGAATAATTGCTGATTCATTTTCCATGATATTGAAACCTCTTTCCACAAACAAACTGCGAATATATCGCACATTGCTTTGGAGTTGGTCAACAAGTTCAGGATGAGCTTCAAGAATTTTAAGTGCTTCCAAAGCAGCGGCTACCGAAGGAGGTGTCGGGCTGGCGCTGAAAATCAAGGCAGGTGAATGATGTTTGAGATAATTAATCACCCTTTCCGGACCTGCAACAAATCCACCTAATGAAGCAAATGTTTTGGAAAAAGTACCGACAATCATATCAGTTTCTGCTTCACAATCATGATAACTTGGTGTACCACGACCTCCTACACCAATAACACCAATTGAATGTGCATCATCAACCAAGACTTTTGCATTATACTTATGAGCAACTCTATTGATTTCTGGTAAATTGCAAATTTCTCCGGATACTGAAAAAATTCCATCGGTAACAACTAATTTTCCTGCATCAATCGGAATACGGGATAGTACATTTTCTAAATCTTCTATATCTGCATGTTTGAAACGTTTGAATTCAGCAAAGCCACCTTTTGCAGTGATGCAGGCATTCATAATACTAGCATGATTTTCCTTATCGCTTATTACGTAATCGCCTCTTTCAACCAGCGTGGAAACGACACCCATCGCAGTTTGATATCCTGTGCTAAAAAGTAAAACAGCTTCTTTCTTCAAAAATTTAGCTAAAAGCTCTTCCAATTCAACATGCAAATCCAATGTACCTGTAAGGTAACGTGAACCCGAACAACCTGTTCCATACTTTTCAATTGATTTAAGTGCAGCTTCCTTCACTAGCGGGTGAGCAGTAAGACCAAGATAATTATTCGAGCCTGCCATTATAATTCGGCGGCCTTCAATGTGCACAACAGGTCCTTCATTCTCCTGAATCTGGTGAAAATAAGGGTAAAGACCAGCTGCCTTCACCTCATCTGCTCTTGTAAAATCGAAACATTTTTGAAATAGATCCAAATGAACCTCTATAATTATATTTAAATATTCAATTTTTTATTTTCAACATTCAAAATTACTAAATTTTGATAATAAAATGCTTTTTTTTGTTAAGATTTCTGATTTATTTTTTCTATTTTGTAAATTAGAATAATTAATAATTTTTGTGAACACTTACATACTCCAAATACCTGCAATTACCTTCTATCCTAATTATATTTCCTCTAAATACAAAGAGTGAAATTGGAGTATTTACGCAGCAAGAAGTACTATTTCATACCTAATTCACCCATAATAAATTTCCATTCCAGATATTGATTTTCAACCATTTGCTCAATAGATTGCCCCGATCCATGACCACTTTCGAAATCAATATAAAGCAAAATAGGATTAGTTTGAGATTCTAAATTTTGCAATGCGGCAGCGAATTTCTTTGCATGCAAAGGATCCACACGTGCATCATTTTCTCCGGCTTTGATGAACATTGAAGGATAATCTACACCCATGCGAATATTCTGATATGGTGAATATTTTACAATATAATCGAAATCTTCTTTATTATCTGCGCACCCATATTCAGGTATCCAATATCGAGCAATAAGGAATTTATGGTAACGCAGCATATCCAACAGCGGCACAGCAATAATTGCAGCCTTGAATAGGTCTGGTCGCTGCACAACAGTCGCTCCCGTGAGCAATCCGCCATTACTTCCACCACGAATCAGCAGCTTCTGAGGATTTGTATATTTCTCAGCTATTAACCATTCACTTCCTGCTATAAAATCATCAAATACATTCTGTTTATTGCCAAGCATCCCGCTTCTATGCCAATTTTCGCCATATTCATTACCACCTCGTATGCAAGCTATAGCATATACTCCTCCACGATTGATGAATGATGCTGTGGAGCCTATGAAATTCGGTTTCATACTGATATTAAATCCACCATAACCATAAAGCATTGTAGGATTATTTCCATCAAGCACAACTCCTTTCTTGAAAATTAAAAATATTGGAATTTGCGTACCATCTTTGGAAGGGTAAAACATCATTCTGGAAATAATATCAGTAGTATTCACAGGTGCTTTGTCCTGATAAAAGAAATTCCAAACCAGGCTGTCTTCGTTCAACTTAAAAACTTTCGTTGGATTTGTGAATGTATTGAGCGAGATGGTAATATCTTTGGAAAATTTGTCGTACCCAATTCCCGAAATATCACCAAGTTCAGGCGGCATTAGTTCCTTCACAAATTTTCCATCATAATCGTAGAGCATAGCCTGAACAAGTACATTTTTCTTAACTTTAAGTATCACATATTTTTCTGTTAGAACAATTCCTTCCAAAGTCAAATTTTTCTTTTCTGAATAAAATTCATCAGCATTAGCATATTCAGGTTTAGTTAGGTCTGCCACCATCAATTTGAAGTTTGGAGCATTTTCGTTTGTATAGTAAAAAATCTTATTATGCTTTGTTGCAATATCGAAATTGAATGTATCGCTGGAGCATATTACTTTTCCAGTATCAAGAGTCCCCTGCTTACGAATTCTTATAGTTTTGGAATAAAAATCACCGTTTGTCAAGAAGGTAAATTCACTTTCGTCATCATCCCAGATATTGAAGAAATCCTTGGCATCTTTCGGTGCTCCAACGAAAACATCATTTTTCATATTATTTCCATCGGAAATTTTATGTAAATATGTTGGAATAGGTATTTGCTTTTCAATAATCTCTCTGCTGCGAATGGAAATATAAGCACTTTTTTCATCTTTGCACCAGTTAAAACCACTTAGATTTTCTATAGGATCACCGAGAACTTTCCCATTTTTAGTGTCAATAATCCTATAAGTATAAATTTCATTTCCCTGAAATTGCAGCCCAATTGCGGCCCGAGAACCATCTTCTGTGAGCGCCATTCCTCCGGGAGAGCTTTTACCGGATGGATCGAAAAGCATTGGATCGAAGATTAATTTTTCCTTACCTTTCAGCACTGTATAGAGTTTGCTTTGTTGTTCCCCTTTTTTTCGGGCCCAGAAAAATTCCCTTCCATGCTTAAAAAAAGAGACTCCCCGATAATCTCTGTCAATATTCAATCGCAATTCATCTTTTAATCCCTGAATTTCCGGAAATTTATTATTCAGATAATTAACTGTATAATCGTGTTCTTTATGTGACCATTCCTTCACTTCAGGATTGTTCCTATCTTCTAACCACTGATAATTGTCTGTGAAGACAAAATTGTGGAGATTGTATGTGAAAGGAACTTTCGCTGTTTGAGGAGGATAAGATTTTTGCGACATTGTAATCGAAAAGTTAATAAATAAGATTGCAATAATTAGAATATACTTCATTTTACTTAAAATTTTTTCTGAAAAAATATGATATTGCAAAATTAAGTATTTTTCATCAATTTGTGTAAAAAAATTAACACGTGTTAATCATTATTTCACAAATTTTCCGTAATTTAATAGACTTAATAAATGTTGTTTTAAGAAAATTATAAAAAAATGGAAGTTTTAATTGTAGATGATAATATAGAATTTTGCTCTACTATGGAAGATATTGTGAAATCACTTGATTATTCCACAAAAGTTTTCAATCATACGCAAAATGCTATGAATTATATTAAAGAAAAATCAACTGAAATAGGTCTGGCACTTTTCGATATTGAATTTGCAAAAAATGATCCCTGGAGTGGAATAGATTTGCTCGAATTTGTTCATAGGGAACATCCAACAATACCTGTTGTGATGATATCCGGTAAGGGAACAATTTCGACAGCAGTAAAAGCCACAAAACTAGGTGCATTGAATTTTATTGAAAAATCAATACTGAATAAAGACAAAATAAAAGAAGTACTGGAAAGTTCCTTCCTAAAGTCTTTTGCAGAAGATGATGAAGAAATCCGAAAATTCCTTCTGGCAAATGGTATTATTACTAATAGTAAACCAATGCTTGAACTTGGCAGAAATATTATCAGATTCGGACGAACAGATTTGAACGTTCTTATAACCGGGGAAACCGGTACCGGTAAGCGATTGGTTGCTAAAGCACTACAAATGGCAAGCCGCAGAAATCGTTATCCTATTATTACAGTGGATATTCCAAATATACCGCATGATTTGTTTCAAAGTGAACTTTTTGGACATATAAAAGGTGCATATTCCGGAGCAGTTGAATCCAAAAAAGGGCTTTTCCACGAAGCAAATCATGGAACAATGTTTATGGATGAAATCGGCGATTTGTCTCTTGATTTGCAATCGAATCTTTTCATTCCAGTGGATGAAAAAGTCATCAGAAGAGTTGGTTCAGTTCAAACAGAAGAAATTGACGTACGCTTTATTTCGGCAACAGACAGGGATTTGGTCAGAATGATGGATGAAGGAAAATTCCGTGAACAACTTTACCATCGCTTGCGTGAATGCGAGATCAATATTCCTCCATTAAAAGATAGGAAGGACGATATTCCTGCAATTGTAAATCATTATGTGCAAATTCATAATCAAGATTATGATGATAATAAATATTTCCCTCAACCCACACTAGATTTTTTGATGGATAAAGAATGGAAGGGCAATGTAAGAGAGTTGGCAAGCGTTGTGAAGGTTGCAGCTCAAACGATTAATGAAGAAGAAATTAAAATATCACATGTCGATAAAATTATCAATACTCAGTCCAGATCGCAAAACTATGCTAATTCTTCATTAGGTTCTAATGCTACTTTGAAAGAGGAATTGGCTGAAGTGGATAGGATAAAAATTGAAAATACTCTGAGAGATAATAACGGAAATGTGAGTAAATCTGCAGCTAAACTCCAAATTAGCCGTGAAACTTTGCACATCAAAATCCGCAAATACGGTATTGATGCTCAGAAATACAGAAAGAAATAGAATATAGTTTAATAATGAAAACAGAATTTGGCAATTTTCTTAATCAGGAAATTGCCTTTTTTCTTATTATTATAATTTTGCGATTGCTTCGAATACAGTTTTTGGAAAAATATAATCCATACAACTGTAATCAGGATTTTCGCATACACCTTTGAAATAGCATTTGCATTCCTTTTCCGGTTGTATTATTTCACCACGACCATAAAGTTCAAATTCATTCGGATTGAAAATATTGTTAAATAATATTATATCCTTTTTTAGGCCTATACCTAAATGCAAACCCATTGTAACCCCGGTCACCAGAGCATCGGTTTGATTGATAAGCGCAATAAATTCCTTTAGAGGAAAATATCCCAAATATTGTGCATTAGTTCTTTTTTGCAAACGTGTATTTCGTTCATTTTCCTGTTCACCACCAAGTAA
>Ga0154569_145_pt1 | contig 15095 bp, 13 predicted proteins | sample RifGroF2_FD_115998 | JGI IMG/M metagenome (GOLD analysis project Ga0154569, IMG submission 115998) | Ignavibacteria bacterium GWF2_33_9
ATACAATGATTTTGAATCATATATTTTAATGAAAAATGGAAGAGATACTGTGGCAATCACTTATAATCAGAACGATTTAATACTTCGTGACACTACTTATTCAGGAGAAGAAGCGGAATATGAGTTAATCACAGAAGTAAAATCGGGTAATTGGCTGAACCGTTCATACAAAAAGGTATTGCAGGATTATCCTCCTTATGAGATTACTTATCTGAATAACAATAGTTACAGAATCACAATTCCTAAGAACAAATATGCTACCAGATTAGCAGCTGTCCGTTTTTTGGAGCAAGTTTCCTATGATAATGAATTTAATATCCTTAAACAAGCACCCTCAAACGAAAGTGTAAGTTTCACCATTGAAAATATTGATTTCAAACCTGAGATATTTTATAAATTATTGTTCTATCCAAAATACAATAATAAAGCACTTGAACTACATTACAATATTCAAAATTATTCTGTAAATATCCGTGCTTTGGGTTCTGAATTTATTGACCATTACTTCATTGGCGGAGGCGATAATAATAATGTTTATGTGGGTGCAAGTGGAGGATATGTGATTTGTTACAATACTAATACTAGGACAATGGATACAATCGGAGCAAATCCGGGTTATACTTCATTCTTTGCAATATCAGCATCAGGCAAATATGCTGCAATCAGCACTGGTGTTGGTAAATTCAATATTATCAAAACTATTGACAATTCAGTAATTGAAACTATTGATGCAGGCGAATTGCAGCCTCAAATTGCCAAAACACGTTTTGCTATTTCCGATAATGGATTAATTGTATATGCATCTAATTCAACTATTGAAATTTACGATTTCATTAATAAGAATAAATTGCAGTCTTTGAGTTTACCTAATAATAACAATGATTTGTATATGTCCTCTGACGGAAAAGCTTTCGCTACAGATAATAATCTTTATAAATTCAAAGATGGACTTTTTAATTTGGAATATACTACAACTTCCAAAATAATAGGATTCAATCCGAAAAATCCTGTGGAATTTTATTCACGGAATGCTGATAAGATAGATTTATTTAATTTCAATAATGGTGTAGTTTTCATAAATGTAATCGATGTTTCCGATAAAATTTGCAATCTGGATATTAAAAGTAATTCTGTAATTTACTTCAAGGATAATCAGATTATTTTCAAAAGTTTGTCCGGAAATATTTGGAATACACTTGGTTCTGTGAATGATTCATACTATTATAATTATCATTTTTACAATAATGCTCTCTTCTTCCAAGATAACTTTTATTATGTTTTAAACTTTGAAAATTAATGAAGAAATTACTTTTTATATTAATTTTAATCATTTCACCAGTAATTTCACTTAAATCAACAGAAGTGAAATTATATTTCAATCCAGGAATTGGATTATATTCTATGTATAGTCTTTCTGATTTGAATTCATATTTCAGACAATCTTTACCTTTTGAATCAAAGCAGGTGAGTGATTTTCCTCCATACTGGAATTTTGATACTTCGCTGCAATTGTGGCTGAATGATTCCACAAGAGGAATTGCCGCACACTATGCACAGGAATCAACGGGTTCGAGAATCTCACGTGTCGATTATTCAGGAGAATATTCGAATGAATTTACTGTGAATAATAGAATTTATGCCGCAGAATTACTCTACAATCAGCCCAGATTCCATGGCCTCAGCGTAAATTATGGGCTAAAAGCTGGGATTATTTATACTAATCTTTTTTCCAGAGAATATATTAAGGTTTTCGAAGAAGACACACTGTACACAATGAATGCCGAGGCAAGTTCATTTTTCATCGAACCTGGAATTAACATTTTTTATCCGGTAAAATTTTTAGAAATTGGTCTTTCTGCCGGTTATTTAATCGATTTTGGGGGTGAATATAAAATAACTCAGGTAAATGGTGAAAATAATATGGTTGGTTATCCAATCGGCAATCCTAATAGAAATGAGGCCATTAAATCCGAATGGACCGGTTTTCGTTTACGTTTATATTTTGGAATAAATATTACTGATTTGATAAAAAGCTTCTGACACTTTCGAAAGTAAACGAATTACCATCAAATCTCAGAAAATGAGGATTATTTATCCATTCTCCCAAATTGAAGTATATACCATCTTTATAATGCTCTTCAATTAGTTTATGACGATGTCCCATTACTACATAATCATACCCTTCGTCTATTTTCCTTTCCGCAAATTGAGTCATTCCATCTGCTTCACCATAATTTTTTTTGTCAGTATAGTTACGGCTCTTTCGTGAACTTCTGCTTGCAAGTCCAATACCCCAATCGGGATGTATCATTCTATAAAGTTTCTGATTTAGTGAATTTCTAAGTATTTTTTTCAGGAATTTATATCCGGTATCTTTATTACTTTTTCCATCACCATGAGATATGTAGAATTTTTTCCCGTAATATTCTCTTTCGATATCATGAAAATGTGGCTCAATTCCAAATTCTTCCCGAAAAAATCTGGAATGTCCAAAATCGTGATTACCAATTATATATTCTATTTTCACCCCGCTGCGAACTAATTTATCTATCGCAGCCAGTATTCTGTAAAAACTTTTGGGAATTACTGTTTTGTAATCAAACCAATAATCAAATAAATCACCTACGATAACTAGTGTTTCCACATCTGCAGTAATTTTTTCGAGGAAGGCTATCAACAAATCTTCAATTTTCCGGTCTTCATTACGAATTTTCAATCCTAAATGTATGTCAGAAATAAAATATATCATTTTAACTTATTTTGTTTTACACAATCTTATATTCAAAATCTTTTCGGAAATCTACTTGTTCAGCAAAGTTAATCAATTTGAATGAAACCGAAATAATTTGCAAATCGTTTAATTCAAAAGAATATTTGACGAATTTCTCATTTTTTGCTGATATTTCAAAGTATTTATTTCCAAAATCAATAGCAAACACATTCTTCGATGAATTTTCGAAAAGGTTAACAACTTGCAAATAAAAATGCTTGTGATCATTACCGAAATATACTCTTACAGAAGGTTTTGCTGCTTGATGCATCGTTGAGAAATTCTGTGAAAATTCAAAAAAGCCGGATTCCCCTTGAGCTGAAACATCTCTCGAACCATCAATCTTCCCGGTGGGCAAAGCAAAATTCTGCTCTACCTCCCCAATTGGGATATAAACTTCGTTAGGAACTTTTTCTCCCATCAATTCATAAATCTCTTTAATATGCCAGCGAAAAAGAATGTCAAAATCCTGTTTATTCGGCGCATGATGTTCAGGTCCATACCACCAAAACCAATCAGAGCCTTCAGCAATCATAAATTTATATAAAATCCTGTCTTGCAAATCTTTTTTGAAAGATTCCTTTTTATCTTCAAAAAGTTTTCTGGTAGAGCTGAGTATGTTCCATGCAGCAATATCGTCTTTATGTCCTGCCCAAATATTGAAATTTGCATCAATCCACGAACCTGCTCTAATGGAATTTAATTCCTTCTGAAAGTTATTTGAACCGTCATGTACCAAATCGCTGAATAGTACGCAATTCAGTAAGTTATTTTCTGACAATTGAGAATAAAGCTCACGTAAAAATTCAAATCCATTATTCGGATAAAATTCCCAGCAATTTTCTCCATCTAAAATAATTGGTACAACAGCACTCTGAAGTGCATTTTCACCATAAAAAGAAACAATTTCTCTTCGAATATCCAAAAGAGAATGAACAAAATTCGCTGCAGCATCGAAAGGTTTCCAAGTTGAATACTGGAAACCGATTTTGTCTGATAAAATATGGTCACGGAAGAAAACCGTGATTTCCTTGCCGTTTCTCTTAAATTTTCTGGGGAAATACTTTTCTAAATGAGATTTTGTATGAGTGGATGCGAAAAGTACTTCTTCATCAGTTGCTGTCCATTCTAATCCTCTTTCTGCAAGCATTTCAAGCGTTTCATTTGAAAGTGAACCTTCGGAAGCCCAAAATCCATGTGGACTTTCGTTAAATTCTTTCTTGAAGACCTGCAATGCCATATTTATTTGTCTTAGTGCATCTTCCGGATATGCAAATTTCGGATTAATTTCATGATTTGCAGGATTAGCTTCCTTTGCAGAATCGGAATTAATTAAAAGCGGCAAAATAGGATGAAAAAAAGGTGTTGTAGAAATTTCCACTTGCCCCAAATCTCGGAGTTGCTTGTAAAGAGGCAATATTTCTGACATTATTTTAGTGTGCAAATCTAGTAGAAGAAGCTTTTCCGTTTCTGAGAATTTTCGTCCTTTTTCAATCAATCTTTTTGCAAAAGCAGTTTGTTTTGTGTATTCTCCCAACCACGCTAAATTATAAAGCACCTGTAAGTCCAGCCAATCTTGATCGTCAAACACATGAATATCATGTTCTCTTGACTTATGCAGAAGTTCACGAAAACGTGGCAGTGGATTAATCAAATTATGCTCATTGCAGATGAAAAACAGATTCAAAATCAATTCTTTATCTTTTGGGGATAAATTTTTTGCAGGAATTTTTGTCAACCTTTGAATAGTATCCTGCATTTCACCGGAAACATACTTCTCTATCTGTAAAATAACAGATGGAACTATATTCAAAGTCTGTTTAATTTTTTGAAATTCATGGAGTAAAAGCGGTAAATCCAGATAATCCTTTACAGAATGCAAACGCACCCATGGCAAAATGAATTCACCCTCCTTTTCATAGTAAGGTTGATGATTATGCCAAAGAAAGGCTATTCGTAATTTACTTTCTTGCATTGGCTTATCTTATTTCTTTTCAAGCAGCATCTGCACTTGCTCTTGAGCTTCGTCCAAAGCACCTCTGGAAACAGCTTCGCCATATAGTGCTTTAACAGTTGCATTTTCCAAAATTTCTTCAATTTCCAGCCAATGCGGATTCACCGGTGTCATCTTTGCATGTTCCAATTGCTTTGCAAATATCATCTTGGCAGGATTTTGCCTGAAATATTCATCCTGGAAATAATTTTTATCAGCCGGAAAACCTGCTTCATTTATCCTCTTGCAAAATTCAACTGAATTTTTACCGTTAGTCATAAATTCCAGAAATTTCTTTGCCAATACTGTTTTTTTGCTCTGTTTGCTGATTGCCAGATATTCTCCACCGGCAAAGGAGATTCCCTGCTTGCCGTATAGTTGAGGTATTTCACAAATATCATAATTGAGGCTTGGATTTTCATTCTTGATTTTTGTAATCAGCCATGCACCGGAAATCCAATAAGCAATTTTGCCTTGCACGAATGCTGCATCAATTTGCCTTTGTGTTTCGAGAAATCCGTTTTTCGAAAGCATCACGTAAAAATCGAGTGCCCCTACATTCTTTGAATCATTAATTGTCGGCAGACCCTGAGCATCGAAAATCTCTCCACCGTTCGACCAAAGAAATGTTACAACCTTTTTGTAAAGTCTGTGAGCATCACTTCCATTAGCACCAAAGGCGTATACATCCGGCAGTGAATTGATTGCGGGAGCCTGGTCTAATATTTCATTAAAAGAAACAGGTGGAACTTGACGATATCCTGCTTTACTCTGTAAGTCTTTATTGTAAAATAAAACTCGTGTATCCACTACCCATGGGAGTGCAAAAAGTTTACTTTCCCAAAGTGAGGGTGCTTTTGAAAATTCTACAAATCTATCAAAATTCATTGAATCTTTTGGTAATTCCAAAAGAACTCCTGCAGATGAAAATTGTGCTACCCAGTCTGAACCCAATTCTAGTACATCAGGTGCAGTTTTGGAATTGAAAGCTGCCATGAGCTTGGTTTTGCCGTCATTCCAGCTAAGTTCGGTTACTTTTACTTTGCAGTGGTTTTCCTTCTCGAAAACTGCGATGATTGAATCTATTACTGCTCTTTGATTTGGTTCACTCCAAAAGTGCCAGAAAGTAATAGTTTTATCATCATCTTTGTTCTCTCCACATCCCTGCAAATAAACAATACCAGCTATTATTAAAGTAATAGTTAAAAGTTTTATGATAATCTTCATCTTCTTTTGTCCAATATAAAAAATGCAAATTAACAAAAAATCATTGATAGAATGATGATATTAATACTTTACATATATGTATCATTATTTTTTCAGTGAAGCTTTTGAGAAAATATATGCTGGAATTTTCTGGTCGAATTTCACATCCGTCATTTCGAAAACTGTACCATTGCCTTCTTTCAGCATATCTTTATATGTAAATTTCATGGGGAACCATCTGCCCTGGATTTTCTTGATATTTTCCAGAGTTGCTCTTTTCAGTAATTTCCCGCTTTTACCGAATAAATCTTCACGAATCGGCACATAGGATTCCTGGTCCACCCATAATTTCTGTGAAAAGTACGCTACATCTTCAACCTTTGCAGTCAATTCCATCACCCAGCATTTTCTATTGCTTATTTCCTCTTCGCCTATAACTTTTGCATCATAAATATCAGTGAGTTTCCTTTCTTCCATCATATCTTCATAGGATAAATCGGAGCCCATCACAGACTGTCTGAGCAGATGTCCTGAAATCTGAATAATTCTATCAGTTCCCGGAGAATATATCCACAATTGATTGTCGAGTTTCAGCATTTTGGTACCTTTTTCACTAGCAGGTGAGAGATATTCTGTAAATGATTTTTCGTCTCCAACAGAATATGTTCTTGAAACAATACTGCGAGAAGACCTTTTTCCGTTTATTGTCATTACAGATTCGAATACACGGTTTGTCGAAAACATATTCTCATCAATTTTCTTTATGATACCTGCCGCATCAGGATATTTTGCATAAGTTTCCGAATTAATAGCAAGTAAAAAAATCAGCAAAAATTTAATATATTTCATTGTTTTTCCCTTTTTATACTTCCAGTTCATTAAATAATCTTGCAGTGCTGCGTTTGTAAATACCAATACCGGCTAATGCATTCCCTATCACAATAGAAAACACACCAGGAATAAATCCAATATAATAAGTTGTAGGAGTTACAGCTGTGCGGATGACAGTCGGCATCATTAAGGTTGATCCCTGCATCATTCCTCCTAAATCAATCCCTACTTGCTGTATCCAATATGAAATTAGCACTCCCACAAACGAACCCAGTAAAGAACCAATTAAACCAATTGCTACAGCTTCATAGAGAAGTGAAACATAAATATGAGTTTTGTCCTCACCCAAAGCAAGACGTACACCAAATTCAGTATATCGTCTCAAACCCCCTAGCAGACCACTGTTCCAAAGTACAATTGCCATTGCGGAAATAAAGATTGTAATCAAAATTCCTCCAATCGCATCAGCATAATCCAGGTATTGCCCCATACCTTCCTGATCCTGCAAAGTTATTGCAGCAGGTGCATATTTATCTGTGTCACTTGCAAACATTGCATTGACCTTTACCTTAACCTTCATTGCTTTCTCAGTATCATATAAATTTGAATTAAAGAATCCAAGTATTTCACCCGCTGCATCAGGCATTTGAAAAGCTTGCTGTGCATCTTGTATATCAATTATGATAGCACCCCTATCCAATACTTGCGCCCCGAATTTTACTGTTCCTGAGACAGTGAAATTCTGAAACGCCATTCCTCCTTCCATTGTACTACCGAAAAGAGTGAAAACATCACCGGGTTTTACTTCAAATTTCTCGGCAAAATCTTCTGATATTAGTGCCTCACCATGCTTTGAAGGCATTTTACCTCGTTTTATTGAAGGAGCTAAATTGAATCTTTCCCTTTCTTTCGTATTAGGGCTCAAGATGTCCAATCCCCATCCAATCACAGGTCCTTGTGCACGGGTTTCCCCTTCTGAATCCGGAAAATCAATCAATGACCCAAAGCGAATTCGCTCAACCCAATCCATATCAGACACATTTTTCTTTAATTCTTTTTTTAGTTCTGCAATGTTCACTAAAGACAAATCAATTGCCATTTGCTCGGGAGTTTTTGCCTGTTCACGGCTAATTACTTTCACATGGCCTGTATTGAAATTTGCATTCATTATAATTGATTCGCCGATTACTCCTTTCAACCAGCTATAAAGCAGGACTGTGAGCATTGCTCCAAGTCCAACAATTATAATCGGCAGTAAACTGCGGCTTTTATCTTTTAATATCCCTTTCAATAAAAATATTTTCATAGTATTTTTCCTTTAATAGCATCTGTTGGATTGAGTTTTGTGATTTTTCTAGTTGGTATGTAACTCACTATCATTGCAGATATGACAACCAGCAGAATTGATGAAACAATCAATCCCAGACTGAATACCGGATAAATTGATGCGCTTATTGCAAGACCTGTTTGATCCACACTTGAAGGCATTGGGATTCCTGCTCTGACAAAATAACTCAGAACCGGTGTGCCGTAAATACTACCAAGTAAAATTGCAAGAATACTATGTGCAGTACCTTCGAATGTGAAAATTCTCACCACCTTGAATCTCGTCATTCCAAGTGCAATATATGTTCCGATTTCCTTTTGTCTGCGGAAAATGGAAAGCACTTGAGTGTCGAAAATTGCCAGCAAAGCAATTGCCAGCAGTAATCCATACATTATACCAGAACTTGCCTTTTTGGATTTAATCACATCATTCAAATCCTTCAGCAATAATTCCTTTGATGCGAATTTCCAGCCATTCGGAGCAAGAGCCTCCCTATGAGTCTTGAGATATTCATCATTTACTACAAAATATGTTGCTTCATTCGGCATAACACAAATTTCCTGCAATACGTCAATTGAAACCCAAATTTGTGCTGCATCTATAGCAGGCACATTTGACCGGAAAATATCTGCGATTACAATTTCTTTTGCATCGAAAGCACCTTGCACATCACGCCAGCGCACCATTAACCGGTCACCAATTTTCAAATTTGATGCATTAGCCATCCTGTGTCCGATAATTGCTTTAATATCACCGTCACCACCATTTAGTTTATCGGAAGGTAATTTCAACAATTTTTGGTCAGGGGAAATTCCTTTTAGTACAATATTCTGCATACGTCCTTGTGGATATATAGATGCCTGTGTGACCAGAATAGGAGTAATTTCTCCGGCATTAATTAACTTCTGCAAATCTGCATCTATCGCTTTATGTGCATCCTGGTAACAATAAGGGTCATATGGGTCGAACAGAGGATGTCTTATTTCACCGCTTCCTATTTCCCATTCGCAAGTATCCCTTCGGGCTTGTTCATTCCATCCATCAAGCATTCCGTTGTAAAAAAGAATAATCACAAAAGCAATGGACAAAACAATCACATTCAGCCAAGTTCGCAAACCTGCACCTAATAAATTTTTGAATGCGAGTTTAATTTCTAACATTTTAATCCTCGTGCTTTATTAATTCATCGCTTGCAACTTCACCATCAACAAGTTGAATTACTCTGTCTAAATACCTCATCACCTTTTCATCATGTGTTGAAAATATGAATGTAGTATTCAATTCTCGATTCAGCTGCTTCATTGTTTGTACAATATGATTAGAATTCACCGAATCCAGATTTGCTGAAGGTTCGTCAGCCAGAACAAGTGCAGGTCTTTTCACCATTGCACGTGCAATTGCCACACGTTGACATTCACCACCGGAAAGTAGTGCTGGTTTCGATTTTGCCTTATCAGTCAGACCCACCCATTCCAAAGCTTCCATTACTGCTTTTTTCCTTTCGGTAGCAGTCATTTTTTGCAAGAGAAGAGCAAATTCTACATTATCGAACACATTATAAACAGGCAGCAAATTGTAAGTCTGAAAAATAAAGCCAATATTATAATTCCGTAAATGAGCAGCTGCTTTATGCGATAGATCGTTGATTCGTTTTCCGATTACTGTGGCTATACCTTCCGATGGTGTATCTAAAGAACCGATAATATTCAGTAAAGTAGTTTTACCGGAACCACTAGGTCCCACCAGACCGGCAAATTCACCCTTTTTGAATTCCAAACTAATATTGCGCAGTGCAGTAAAATGAGATTTCCCTACAGGAAATCGTTTCACCAGATTTTCGAGTTTTACGATTATTTCATTTTCCATATAAAATCTATATATTTTTAATTTCTTTTTTCAATTTTAAAAATTCCATACACCCAATACTTGCAAACCCCATCCCGCAAACATTGCACCGCTTTCTCCCTGTTGCGGCAAATAGTATTTTTCGGGATTCCAGTATGCAATCAGATACATTTTCACCGGATTAATAAAATGTTCCCAATTTATGAAATTATAAGCATTTTCATTCTTCCAGTCAATGAAAGATATAAAATTAATATTGTCCGCAATTCCTATTGGATAATTTGCAGAAATTGCAGTAAATCCAAATGTATTTTTCATCTGAAATGCTGTCGAGTCATAACTACCGAAAAGCTGTTCTGTCGCTACGTACAGTCCGTTCCCTATACTGAAAGTATAATCCATCCCAAGATTTATCATAAACTGATTGGTCATCATACCGATTTTTTGCATTTTACTGATTTGCGATGCTTCCACCCAAAGTCCTATTCCTATATCCACCTTGAAATCAAACCCCAATCTGTGTTCAGGAATTTTCAGCGTATCAATTCCTTCGAGTTGAGTCTTTTCATATTCGGCATTTCGGAAATGATAAGTAATTGCAGCTTCTCCGGTAGGTATAGGATACTGTAATCTTCCTCCTGCTTCAGGAGTATTTTTTGTTGACTTCCCAATATCGAAGGGACGCTGCTCAGTGTTCCCATAAAGTACCCATAACCAAATATTAGCATTATTTAGGAAATAATACCTTCCCAATATGCCCCGAACACCATCAGTTAATTGCAAAGGATCACGTGGGTCAATTTGGTCGAACCACATCAAAGGCCGGATTATCGAAGCAGAACCAAAATTTATTTTCTGCAATCCAGCTCGTATTTCAAACTGGTCGCCTGAATAACGCATCCATCTTCGGTAAAACTTGATTTGGCCTTCTGCATATACAGAATCAGTTGGAACTGTAGAAAGTTGGGCAGTTGCATTAATGCTTACGTCAAAATCCAGCAAAGTACCGTTTTTGAAAGATATCCCCGGATTCAGTTCAGGTATCCATCTCAGACCGGAGTTGAAGTTCAATTCATTTTTTGGATTATAATTCGCCCAGAGATTAATCTGATTCTCAAAATCTAGCTTAGTTTCAAGCGAAAATGAAGAATGAGTCACTGCAAGCATAAGGATAATATTAACGAACACTTTTTTCATCTCATTGCTCCGGAGTTATCCCAAAAGCAACAAAATTCGTAATTTCCTTTATGAAGTCCTGAGCATTACCATAGAGAGACATTACCTTTTCATCATTCATAAGTTCCATCATTTTAAAACTTGCAGCAATCACAAATTCAGGTTTGAAATCTTCACGGAACCAACCTTTAGCCTGTGCTTCACGAAATGTTTGGAAAGTGGACTGCCAAATTTTATCTGTTTGTTCCATCACAAATTTATGCAAATCAGAATTCAAATCAAAATACATATCATCAAGAAATTCTTTGCTGATTTGATTTGTATTTTCCATTTTCATAAGGATTATTCTATGAATTTTCTCCTTTGGAGTGATATCCGAATGCATCATTTCTTCGAAATTCTTGGAAGCAGTTTCATAAAGTACTAGCAAGATTTCTTTGGCAATTTGTAATTTATTTGGGAAGAATTTGTAGAAAGTCATCTTGCTCACATTTGCTTTTCTGCAAATTTCTTCGATTGAGACTTTCTTGTAGCCGAATTTCCAAAAGAGGTCTTTTGCTGTATCGAGCAATGCTTTCTGCTTTGGATTTATTTCTCTTTTCATTTTCTTATTATTTGAAAAATGCAATTTACGAACATTTCTCAAATATACGATATTTGTATTATATTATTTTTATCGTATAGTGTTTTTTGATAAATAACAAAAGGAGCGTTAGCCCCTATTCTATTTCACAACTTCATAAATTTATACTTTTCATCACCCACACTCAGAAATTATGTTCCCACTTGCAAGGTGGAGATGTCAATTTTTTGTAGAGACAATTCATGAATTGTCTCTACGGGATAATAAATAAAAAATATTGTGATTTGTAGAGACATGTTGCTACGTGGTTCTGAATGACAAATGTAATTGCTCACTCCCCCTCTCACTTTCACTCTCACTTTTTTTATAATTTTTTAAACTAAAATGTATATAATAGAAGTCTATATTTCTTTGAAAAATATGGCAAATATTAAGTACATATTACTTTTTTTTGCAGGATTGTTAATCGCCTGCAAAGATGATCCTGTGGGACCCGAGAAAACAGCATACCCTGAATTTCATTCTATTACTCCATACGAAGCATACTACGGTGATACCATAACCATTACAGGAAAAAACTTCGGAAAGATGACTGATTCAAATAATATTCATATAATCGGATTGCATAGCACCAAAATTTCTCCAATTACTTGGCAGAATGATAAAATTCAGTTTATCAATCCAATTCAACCCACAACCGGCGATATTTCTCTTGGCATATCTTTTTGGATTGGAGATTCATCCATTTCGACAAATTCTCAAATCAATTTATTTTCAGCAATACTGCCTCCAGTAATTGATTCTTTATCGAAGTTTACTTCCGCAATTGGACATGAAGTTACAGTTTATGGTAAAAATTTCGGGAATTACTCCGATTCTCTGCAAGTTATTTTCGGTACCAAAATCATTAAGGAACTTAGCGTTAAGTTGCAGAACAAAATCACTTTTGCAATTCCTGATAATTCCATTTCAGGTAAAATTCAAGTCCAAAGAAGATATAAATTATCAAATGAAACTTCGCTCAAAATTATTCAGTCACCGAAAATAAATTCAATTTCAAATGATTTTGGTATCTCTGGAGATTTAATTGAATTATATGGCGAAAATTTTGGAGATTTGCAAAGTAATGCAAAGGTATTTTTCGGAGATTTACCTGCTGAAATCATTATTTTTTCATCTCAGGTAATCACAGTCAAAGTTCCGAATATTCCAAATTGCACGAATATTCGTGTAGAGGTCGAAAAAGTACCTTCAAATGAAATTTACTTTAAAACCGCAAACTGCCTAACATTGGCTGATATGCAGAAATTTCATCATCTAAGAATGGAGGAGTATGTAAATGGTAATCTGAGCAGAGAATATTTCGATACGCTCAAGCCCGCCGAAAATGATGCATTTACTTTCATTTCCTCTCACAAATTTGATTACGATGAACAATCTTATTCGATAATAATGAAATTTGATGAAAAAACTATGTCGATGCAAAAAAGTGAAATTGTCTTCTCTTATTTTCATGTTGATTGGAGCCACATTCAAACCAAAACGACAAACGGATATATATTTAGAATATACAATAATATTCCTCTGGCAAATAATTTTGGTGATTCGCTTTTTTATATTTTCGATAATACAAAAGGAACTTCATATTACTTTCGTGAACATATAAAATGGCAGAATACAAAAGAAGGGACTTCCGGAGAATATGACAATAATGGAGAATATTCTATTTCTGCAATGCCTGAATATAGAATATCTTTACTTCCTTAATAAAAACAAGAGTACATATCATAACTTTTCATAATTTTGCAGATATTTTTTTGGTAAATTCTAATTTATGTCAAAAACAAGTTATTTCGATTCACTAACAGGATTTCGTGCACTTGCTGCCGGGATGGTTCTTTTGGGACATCTGGCAATAAAAATGAACCTTGGGAATTTTTGGTATATTAAATATGGCTGGACCGGTGTAAATTTATTTTTCACACTTTCCGGATTTCTTTTCACATATTTATATTTCGATAAATTTGTTAAAAGACAGCAATCCGTAAAAGAATATGTACTGAAAAGAGTAATCCGAATTTATCCACTTGTTATATTTTTAGTTCTAATTACTGTAACAACCAGAGCCGGTTACGGCAAATGGGATATTCTGTCGCACTTTACATTGCTGCATTCTTACATAAAAGATTTTAGATATTCCATTAATCCTCCGATGTGGACTCTCACAGTCGAGGAATCCTTTTATTTCATAGTGCCGCTTTTATTGGTAATCTTAAACTCCATTTGGCAAATTCATTGGTTCAAAACTGACAAAGGAAGAATTGTATTTATCGGCGCCATTCTAACCTTCATTAGTTTCGGATTAAGTAATATCGGCACCCAATTAGTGAATTTGCAATATTATTTTATCGGGATATGGGATAAATCCTTTCTAACTTCCACAATTTTCGGGCGATTTTATGATTTTGGGGTTGGAATGATTGCAGGATTAATTTTCCTGAAGATGCCCAATTCCAGAATTTTCATGAATAAACTTACTTCGAATCTAATATTTCTCGTTGGTGCACTGGTTTGGTTCGGTGGTGCTTTATGGATTGAAACTCACAAAGGACCGGATTTCAAAATGGAAACAAAGCTTTATCAGTACTTCTTTTACTTATATTCAACCGGAGCGGCATTGATGCTTCTATCTCTTGTAGGAAATTCAGTTTTCAATAAGTTATTCTCATGGAAGCCTGTTGTATATCTCGGTAAGATTTCATTCGCACTTTATTTAATTCAATTTATGCCGATTAGCGGAGTCAGGAATTTATCACTCTGGATTAAACACCTTTTCCTTGAACTTACACATAACGAATGGTTTTCCGTTTTCGCAACTTTTGGTATAATTATTATACTTTCTGCAATGGTTTATCATTTAGTTGAAATGCCTTCACAGAAGTATCTGAAGAAATGGCTGATTCCGATTAAGAAATAGGAACAACTATTTTACAGAGTAGAATCTTAATTTCCAGCCCTTCCCGGTATTTGTTTTATCGGTCAAAAACCAAAGCATAACCTGATTTGTAAAAGAAGTGATGATTGGGGGTAATATTTGTCCTGAAAATTTTGCAAGCATATTTTCAGGTAATGCTGAATTGCCATCAAATATATAAAGAAAATCTACATTTGTTTGTGAATCCAATTCAGTTACTTCTATTCGAACTCTCAATGAATCCGGTACTGTAATAATCCATTTGCACACAGATGAATTTGCATAATCGAATTCACCGCTTCCGTCAGAAATTTCACCTTCACTTTGGTTTATATAAATTACATCTTTGCAATATAGAACTGTGGAATCAATTGGCTGCACATAATATTC